>ERZ780090.259-NODE-259-length-23555-cov-23.6718_pt1 | contig 23555 bp, 24 predicted proteins | sample MGYA00433086_ERZ780090 | MGnify/ENA primary metagenome ERZ780090 (study PRJEB29588, sample SAMEA1972002) | human gut metagenome | biome: human gut; feature: human-associated habitat; material: faeces | place: Denmark | collected 2008/2010 ...
AAAACTGTGTTAAACTATTATTATTATAGCCTGACACAGTTTATTTTACACTCTCTCGTCCAAGGTCAGACATCTCTCGCATGAGCAGATAATTCAGCTGATAGGGTTCTATGAGAGGGACTCTGAGCCCAGACGTCGTGAATACCTCGAGATATTTCTTTTCGCCATGTATGCCTGTGGCCTTCGTTTTGTTGATGTCATGACCCTCCAGTGGTCCGATATCGATCTGGAGAAAAGGACGTTAAACAAAATTCAGGTAAAGACCAAGAATCGGAATGTGATACCCCTTTCTGACCAGGCCGTTTCGATACTCACAAGGTGGAAAGAAAAAGATCTAAACACGCGATTCGTCTTCGACTTGCTGCCCGAGGATTTCAACCTTGACGACAGTGAGGCCCTGTATAAGTCCCGCAATTCAAAGACCAAAGGAATCAACCAGTCGCTCAATGTTGTAGGGGAATCAATCAAATTACCGTTCTCGTTGTCGTTTCATGTGGCCAGACATACCTTTGCCGTAATAAGTCTGAACCAGGGAATAACCATGACCATGGTGAGCCAGCTCCTCGGACATTCCTCTACTGAAATGACCGAGAAGGTTTATGCCCACTTTCTGCCGGCAAAGATGGCCGATGAAATCAATCGGCTTAATCTCCCGTTCCCTTCGTAGGGATGCCATTCTTCTTACAGTAGTCGTAGAGACTCGTTTTACCGACTTTAATGCCATGTACTTTCGCGTATTGCAGGTTCTGTTGTACCGAAAGCCCCGGCATATACCATTCCGATATATCTTTCCGGCCCGGATCCTTAGGCAATCCCATATAGTCACAATATCGTTGAAGGGTTCTACGGCTGACTTTTATGCCCATATCATTCGCAGACATTAAATTCTACGATATGGTCATTGCGGGATTATACCAGTCCTCGATTCCTGCATAGTTCTCCATCATAAGAGCCTTGCGGGAATGTGAGAACCGTGATACCCCGTTAGCACGGCAATATGATGCAGAGGTGGTAATACTCCCGGCATGCATGGAGGCGAATGTCATAGACTCCACGTCATATTCCATCACGTCACAGGTTTTGTCGGCAATTAGCTCGTCTGACAGCACTCCGTCACTGTTGTCATAGTACCAGTGAACCCTGTGCACCAGATTGTAGAAAAGCTCATGCACCTTGATTCCCGGCTTGATCTTGCGGATAATGCATCCGTCGATGAACAGCCGGTTGCGGCGTTTCTCCCCATCTTTGAAGCGGTTTACGTGACATTCCTTGCCGAAATGACAATACCGGACAAACAGAGAAAGATGGTCTTCGGGAATCACTGCGTAGCCATATTCGTTGTATTCCAACTGTGACCAACGTATGAGTTCGTAAAACCGCTTGCCTACTTGAAGAAACTTCTCACGTCCATACCTTGACAGATAGTCCAACATGCTATGAAGTTCCTCATACCGGTTTTTCCGGTTTTGGACTTTAGAATTATATTGTTTTGGGATATTAGGGGGTATATTAATATTATTAGGGAAGTTATTTTTGTTGACAAGAGGAATCAGTCCTTCATCATTACACTCTAATTGAGCATCAAGGGTGGAATCAACAGGAAGGTCCGTAATTGATGAGTATATTATATTGGAACGATAACAATAGGCATTCAAAGTAGTACCATTCATCAACTGCGTGATTTGCTTGCCGCAATGATCTTTGGTATGCTCGAGCCCTGTCATCCGGCATATCTTCTCATACATCTCGTTGAAACATCTGCGGTTCATTGGCTCCGCAATGACATAAACAAGCCGATAAGAGAATGTGCCGTCCTTGCCGTTTGAGAACGTCTCGTATGCAAAGGTCGGTTTCAGCTGAATACTGCGTACAAAGTCGGCAATGCATATATCAGTGTCATCGACATCAATACTCACTATATTAGTGTGCATGAACTTATCCTTGCGCCGAAGATTATTGAAGTAAATATGGCAATAGCTATGACCGCCCATCACCAGGGATATGAAGTGTGACAGGGTTACTGTTTTCTTCATCCATCGCATCCGTGCATAATCCACGCCGGAGGGCTTCTTCAGATAATAGTCTTTCGATACCGACACCTCGAAAGTAAACTGTGGGTTCTTTTCCATCTATAATAAATTCGTTTGCCTATTTATAGCATCCGGAATCCCTAAAGTTTCTCTCTGAGTTGTCCGGCATCGGATTTTCGCTCAGATAAGGTATCAAAATAATTGCCGTATCAATATAATCTTGCGGGAGAGTATTGATACGGCATGTTTTTCGTGTCGAATAATTCTTTTAGATTACGCTGATACAGTAGGGGATCCTTGCGTTGACGATAATTGGGAGAGTACTTGATCGAGTGTGAAGGCCTCATATTGCTCTTGGGCCTGACGGTAACGGTTGGCAATGCGGTTAAAGGATTTAACTACATCAATGAAGCCGTGGCGGAGTCGGGCACGATGGGGCGTACCCCATGCGTCAACGGAACCGCATCCACTGGAGCCGGTCATAGGATTGCCGGAGATTGAGTAGATTGGATTTCCTTCCCCGTCGTATGAGTATTCCTCGCAGTTGAGCCACCATTCTATGAAGGATCCCAAGCAGGACATAGCTGTAGGGCCGATAGAGGTGTAAAAACCTACCGGGGAGAGGAACAGCCGGCTGTCGCCGAGTATCTTGTCGGCATTGCGGAGAAAATAGTGGACGTTGGCACAGAACAGCCGCTTGTTCTCAAAAAGTGTTTCTTCGCTCAGAGGCCAACAGGTGGCCGCACTTTCCTGCCTTGGATAGCAGGATAGGGTGCGACCGTCAAACAGGGTTATACTCTCCAGTGTGTTCATTTTGCTTTGGGGTTATACTCTTTGCCGGGGTGCTTGCGCAGGTATTCCGAGATGCCGCGGGTTACCCGGATGTCTTCCTCGGTGATTTCGCCACAGCGGAGCTGCGCCTCTTCTTCCTTGGTCAGGTCATCGTAGGTCTTGATGCAACGCAACCATTCATCATGTGCTATCTGATAGTCTACCAAATCCAGCGCTATTTCTTTGGAAATTGGCAGGGAAGGTTTAATCACTCGGTATGTCAGGGCATTATCGCCGCCACATCCAGACAGATAGCCGTAATTGTCATCTGTGAAATCGTGGAAATATTCAAGAGCATACAAACCGTTGAAAGGATATTCGCCGTCGCTCTTCTGCCAGGCATCAAAATATTCCCACTCCTTCTCAAATGTTCCGGATGCGGTATCTATGATGCCGAGCGTGGCAACATACTCCCCTTTGGTGCGGTCAAAACCGATGATTTCTACGATGCATCCCTTCTGAAAGCGAATCTCTTCTTCGGAGCGTCCCAAATATTTCCCGGCCGGAGTTTTCTTGTCCTCACAATGGAAGGCGGAGCAGACGGAGCGGTCTACCTGGTTGCCTTCCGAATCATATAGCCACCATTCAATCCACTGCGCACCCGGTTCTTTATCAAGCGGGAACCGCTCGATGATGGCGCTATGCACAGTTTCAAACGCCGTCAGCGATAGCGGCACAGCGGAGAGTGCTTTCTCTGCCTCTTCGCGGCTGGAATAAAGCCCTTCAACGGTGGAAAAAATAGGCAACACCCATTCACCCACCTCATTCTTATCATACTCGGCATCCGTCTCACGCACATAAACCGTGAGTTGATAAACACTCTTCTCGGGCATCGCCGGTCGCTGATGCGCTACCCTCATAAATTCTTCTTTGGTCATGGTCTGTTTCTTATGCGTTCATCATTTCGTGAAAATAAAAGTCACTTGTAAGTTAGTGGTCTGAGGATATATACTGCTTGGCGCTTTCATCCCTTCCTCAATCCGCTTCCGCATGGCATCGGGGCAATCGTCGGGCACGGCAATCCGGCCATCCTCCAGCAATGCCTCTACATCAACATCGTCATTGCGGAAGTGCAGGACACCATCGGAATACAGGATGACATCCCATTCGCTGCGGGGGAATAGCGAATCCTCACCGTCGCAGTAATTGAGCCGCAATTTCTCTCTTTCCTCCGTCATAATCAAGCCATTAGCGATGCGAACGGTATCGGCTCGGCAAACCCTCCGGCTATCAGCAGGCGGTTGCCGCCGTTGGCATCGGTGGCTTTCGGGAACTGCACGGCTCGGCATTTCTTGCGGTACTTGCGGGCGAAGCGCATGGTGTGCATACTGCCGCTCTGCTCCGGACACTGGGCAAGGATAACAGTAGTGGAGAGCGCCGCCTGCAGACGGTTGCGCGCCACGAGTCGCTTGGGATTTGCCTTCACGCCAAAAGGTTGCTCGGAAAGCAGCAGTCCGCCGTTGTCGAGTATGCGCTGCTGAAGGGCTGCATTCTCGCGTGGGTGACAAATGTCGAGGCCATTGCCGACGATTGCGATAGTCTTGCCGCCGTTGTCAAGGCAACCGACATGCGCCGACGCGTCGCAGCCGAGCGCCAAGCCGCTGACTATCACCGCTCCCTCGCGGGTGTATTTCCAGCCGAGTTCGTAAGCGGCCTTGTTCCCCTCATTGTCGGCTGCACGCGCACCGATTACGGCCACAGCGCGTTTCTCCGTCAGCAGGTCAAGATTCCCCTGCAGATGGATAAGTGCCGGAGCGTCCGCGCCGATTTTCAGCAGTCGCTTCGGGTAGCGGTCGCTGTGCCAAGGCAATGATACAACGCCGGCTTCCTCCTGACGGTCAAGCAAGGAGTTTGCCTTTTCAAGCAGTTCCTCAAGGCGAGGATCCTCGTCATAGAGCCGGTCGAACTCCGCAAGTGAAGTCCTGCGTATGCACTCATCCTCATAGCCCAACCATTGCAGAACCATAATCTCATCCGCATTCAGTTTTTCGTTGTTACTCATCTTCTTTCTCGTTTGGAGCCTTACGGGCCATCTCTACGTAGTGGCGGAATGTGGCGAGGTCAAGTTTCGGCAGACGGCGCATCCGGAGCCGGGCGTGCAAACGCCGCTCGGCAAGCGCCTCGCGTGTCTTCTCCACATAGCACTGCAAATTTAGGACGGTGGTGTCCCAATTTGCGATACAGTCTTGAGAAAGATTCTCTTCTTCCGGCCGGGCACAATTCCTGAGAATCTCCTCGCAGAGGCTCAGCCGTTTCTTCACACATAGATAATCGTAGAAGGTATCGAAGGCCACGCGAAGCAACTCCTCATGGTTCTATACATCTGTGCGGTAGGTTGTGGCGGTTGTGGGCAACGGCGCAAACCGATAGCCGGTCAGTTCGCCGTCAGGACATTTCACTCTAACTGCGAAACCTGCATCGTCGATAACGGCACCCTCAATTCTCAGCAGTGCGCCGGAAGGATGCTTCGCCTCAAACTTATCAACCGTTATTGACATCGCCTATCGATTTGCGGATTTTGTCAATCCATTCCTGTCTCTTTGGGGTGAGTCCGCGCTCCTCTAACTGCTTTTGCAATTCAAGGCGGCGGAACTTCGCCTCGCGTTGCTCCTCAGTAATTATCGCAAATTCGCCCGGAATATATGGACGCTCGTGCTGAGCCGCCAACTTCTCCAATATCTCGAAGAGGTGCGTCAGACCGGCGTCGCGGCACTGATGGCCGAAGTCATCGACTATCATCAGCCTCTCAGGCGAGAGCCACGGCTGTAACGTGCGGATATGGCGGTCGCCGAGCAAGTCATCTTTCGTGGAACAGAGCACATGGAAACTGTCACCCTCGAAGGCGATTGCTTCCTCTGTGCTGTATGCGCCATATTTGTCGAGCACCCCGCGGGTAAGCGTGTAGGTCTGCACACCGTCCAACCGCTTGCAGAAATACTGCTGCGGCTCATCGAGCCACCGGGTCAGTTCCTCCTGCGGCGCCGTCACCGGGTTGACAAGCACCAATGGGGCCACGCCATGACGGCACATCATAGCCATCCATGCGCCCAGCGACGTACCGACAATAATCTCCGGCCGTTCCTTCTCAATAAGTTCATCGATGATGGCGAGCGACTTCTCCGGGTCGGCGTCCAGCTCCGGCACTATCACGCGCCAGCGCCCCTTGAAGTGCTTCTGCAGCTGCCGCTGTTTCGCCCCGTTGGCGCCCGACATAAACCCGTGAAGATACATCATCACAGGCAAATCCTTCCCGTTTTCCCTTGCTTGTTTCATACCACAAAGTTACACTGAAATTCCGACACTTACGCCAAAATTTCATATCGCAATATGATACAGATTGTCTCAAATTTTCAGACAACCGCAAAGTGATTATGCCGTCCGCAATCTTATCATCGCGAACGGCATTATTCTATTTCGGCTATCGGGATTAATTTATCGGTTCAGATACTCGTAAGTGTAGGGATCGACATCCGGAAAATGAGCAACGCCCCATTTCTCGACCGGTACGTTGTTTTCCTGATTGAACCGGATTGACATGATGATGGCTTTCATCACCTCATTTACTTTGATGCGATCTTCTTCGTAATCCACATTCTTGGCACTCATACGGAATGTCTTTGAATCCCAGTCATCCGAGCCAACGAGCTGGAGAGATTCTCCATGCAGCTCTACCGCAAAAATGCGGCCTGCGCACTCATTTTCATTCCCGCCCTGGTCAAGATCCAGGTAGAAATCAGGTTTGAGCGTCCCAAAGAGTTGGGCATCCTCCTCGTTGAATTCACGTCTTCTTCATAGGTATCGATAAACTCCTCGTTCCATAGGCCGAGTTTAGTGATACCGTATTCTTTAAGAACCAGCACTGCTGTTTCTATTTGCTTTGCCTCGATTTCATCCTTTAGGTTGCAGAGGCTTTCTAATTGTTCTATTGAATTGATAGTGTCTTTTATATTCAGTTTACTTGTATTCTGGAGCGGCGAAGTTATCGAGGTAATCTATGGAACTCCGGATATTTTTCGTTGTATACCCAAATCATCGGCTCGTTTAGCAACTTTTCTGTCAGCTGAATCCAGAAATCGCCGTAAGGAACATTCTCCATTCTCAGCCACTCCGATTCGGGATATAGCGTATCATTGCCCGAAAGTTCGGCAACCTCATCGTATTCGAGGAACTGATTGGTAAGTTTGAGACGACCGTCAACAAAGCCGAGTCGCACAATGATTTTACGGATAGGTGCATCCTCATAATACAGACTATCTTCGAGCCAGATGGGTTCGAGCCAGTCAAATTCAGGGTCATTGTTCTTATACATTTCAATGGCATCTTGAATTGTCTCGCCCCAGGAATTTCCCGTTGTCTCATAAACCTCCCATTCACATTCGGGACCCAGATGGCTTGCCAAAACTACCTCTTTCACTCCATAAGCATCAAGGATTTTCTTAATGAACGGCTCTAATATTTCTATTATTTCGACAGAGTCATACATACCCTCCAGTCTCGACTGGATGGCAGTGAATTCCTGCGCCAGGGATTGTCTTGTTCCTTCTTTCATAATTCAGTATTATTCGATTTATTCGTATTCTGTGGAGGCGAAGTCGTAGAGGTCGGGATAGTAATCTATAAGTTCGAGGTCAAGGTCGGTGGGAAGACCGAAATCGGTGCGACGCTCACAGAGCTTGCCTTCGGTGTCGTTGGTGTAGATATTGACGTCGAGCGAGCAATGGCAGTAGAAAATCACAGGGTCGAGACCTTCGATGGCTTCGAGCTGCTCGTAGATCTGCGGCACATGGTTGTCGATTACTATATCATACCAGCGTGCATCGCCGTCCTGACCCTTGCGGATTTCATCCGGCTGCCTGCTGTAATAACCGTTCTTCGGACCGACACCATATTTCTCCACATGCTCTACCACGGCATCAGCTTGAGCAAGTGCCGAAGCTGTTCCCGTCAGATACAGGAACGTATGCACCGGATTATCCTCCAGTTTCAGCCGGATATCGTCCGGCTCATAGCTTTCGTAATCACTCATAGCTATCTATTGATTTTTTAATGCATTTTTCATTGCGATATCGCGTTTGTAAGTAGCAACAACATGGTCAACGAAAGTCGCGTTTTTCCAATTCGGGAAACCTCGGCTTCCAATTATTCCGCACAATAAGCCTCCCATGTCTTCCCACATGAGTTTCCTCCGATGTCTCTCATCTACTGACTCCAGATCAAACTCAGGGAACCACTTTTTGAGCAACCAGACGAACGCCTTATCTGGTATTGATTCGCCCGAATACCGATTCTCAATTTGAGTGCCAAGAACTGTATCCGGCATGTCAACTTCTATCAGATAGCTGTTTTTACCTATGCCCGGAACTATCATTATGTCGAACCAAGCTGATTCGAGCTCGTTTAATGGATACTTTTCATACTCCGGTGTCCAGTTCTTCACTTCAACCACAATACCATAATCAATATTGTTGGAATCAAGAGCATCCAGAAGGCTAACGACAGCATTTCTGGTAACATCATCAGTGCAACGCACTTCCAGTAGCCAGTCTCGACGAGATTTACCGGGATTTGCCACCAGCCAATCCATCATTTCTTCTAGCTTATTCTTCATGATTACCTCCAAGGTCTTTTATGTTATTCCATACTTTACCGGCATTATCCTCAATCTCCTCATATTTCTCTTCCTGAGTGCGAGTGTCCGGTTCCGAGCACATGCCCGCGATAAAGAAAATGAGCATTATGCCAACTATACCACAAACGATTAGAAGAGTTTTCTTTTTACTCAGTTTTCCTTCAGTTCCTCCTCTATACGAGTTACCGTATGAATCGGAGTCATCAGAGTCATCGTCTTCATCGTCCCGATTCTCTTTCATCGCTTCATAGGGGTTCTTACCCTCTTCTATAGCCTGATCCACGAGCATAATATAAAAAGGATTACCGACAGCCGTAGACATTGACACGTCGGCTCCCGACAGAGAGGCGCCCTTTTTCAGGAAATGCTTCATGACATAGTAAGCCATCTCCTCTTTATCTCCGTTGTGCTCAGCCATTCTAATGCGGACATAATCATCCTCGGGTATTTCTACCGGGGTGCGGAGTTTGCTTGTCATGAGGTCACTCGGGACCTCAAACATGACTCTGACTTTCTCGCTCATACGCTTTAATTGAGTTACGAATTATAGACTTTTTTGAAATTAGTGTCCGTTATTTTGATAAAGTCACCTTCCGAGACCTGTTCGCTAAGTGCTTTTAAACTTTGCTTGAGATACTCCGAGGTGACGAATTGGGGATACACATGTTCGTTAATCGGACAGTCTGAACCCCATAAGATTTTGTCAGATAGTCCCTGATTGACCAATCTGACTATATCATTCACGGCCATAAACGCAGTGTCAACGTATGCATTCTGATATGCCTCTATGAGTTTTTCAGTCTCACCTATGGGTCTGCCATGAGCCAGAATGAAGGTCCGCTCGGGATAATTGGTTAAGTTCTGCTCAAATACCGCGGCATGACACACAGGAAATTCGCCGGTATGAAGAAGTATGGGCAATTCTGCAAATCGGTTATCCTTCATCAACTGTTTCATTAACGACGGATCGTGGTAGAACTCAGGATTTGCATGCCAGTGCATTTTCAGACCTTTCCACTTAATATCGGCATCCCATAATATGTCAACACAACCGGAGTTGAGCATACCGGGAGTAATCCAGAATAACGGGAAGACATTCTCGCCCCATTCTTCCTGAAGCCATAGCATCTCGCTTATCACGAACTCATACTCCTCAGCACATGTAGAGGTGGATGAAACCGCAATAGTATCAATCCCGGCATCCCTGAGTGCGACCGTTACCACATCAGGAGCGTGATAGCGGTCAACATACCAACCTAAATGTACATGGGAATCCGTCATGATTTCAAATTTAGTTTTTCCTCTGCGATCCGCTTATTCAGGAAAGCCACGTCACAAAAATGCTTGCTCACCTTAAACATATCACCGTTGTTCTCATTATAATTGCGAACCATACAGATTGCACAATAATTACGGGCCTCACAGTCAATGCACTGAGGAAAATCTTTTCTCGTTACTTTACGGATTTCATTTAGCTTAGATGAGTTATGCCAGATCCGGTTAAGTGTATCACGATAAACATTTCCTACCACCATGCTCTGCCAGCCTGCACATGGATACACATCACCATTTGCAGCTATACAGATGTCGTTGAGACCGGCGCCACACATCGGACCATTTAGGAATGATTCTCGATCTGAGGACTTAGGCCTTAGCTTTTTTACCATTGTTTTATAATCGACATCATAATCAACGATGTCACGTAGCAATTCCTCGGTCTCAGCGATAGACAATCTGTTTGCTAAATTGTCTTTGTCCAGGTCTGCCCTTGCCATCATAATAAAATCCGTCTGGGATTTCATATTTAGGCTTTGAGCAAACAACATAACATCTTTATAGCTATGTCTGTTGGCTTTCATCACTGGACAAGCTATCTGTACCGGAACATTGGCTTTATGAAGCTTCTTTATCGCACTGACAGTCTTTTCAAAAGAACCTCTACGGGATGTGATTTGGTCGTGAATATCGCGATCCATGCTGTACAAAGACACCTGAACAAGTGAAACATTAGTCTCTTTTAGCACTGGAATCAAATCATCACGCAATAGTACGAGGTTAGATAATAAGGTAATTTGCAGATCCTTGTCCCGGCAATATCTCAATATGTCAGCAAGACCATTATGCATTAAAGCTTCTCCTCCGGACAACGTTACAGCCAGTCCATTCATCGCGGCAAACTCATCAAGTATTGACTTGACCTTTGAAACCGGCATATTAATGCCTGTATCCTTTTTCCCATTAGGTATATAGCAATGTATACAGCGTTCATTGCATTTACTGGTCAATTCAAACTGAATAACTGTAATTCTCGGGGAATGAGAGTCATGTTCCAAAGCAAATTTTTCGGTAGAGTCGTATCCTCCAATCTGCTCGAATCGATTATCAAAATTTTCAGCGAACAGTTTCGGGTTGCCAAGCGAATAGCAAAAACTCAAATCCTTATCCTCCAATTCCTCTGGGTGTTCTCCTCTGACAACAAATTTTGCTTCCGAAAGAATCATCATCATGTAAGTGATATCGGCGAATATTTTCCTCGGATCGGCTGCTGGATATTTCGATTCCCATATTGAATTCGCCAATGACAATTCATCTTGAGGATACCGCGTCAACGCTGCAAGGAAATCTACTCCCGCATCGGTAAACATCGCATCGTGACGAGTCAGTTGATTAGTGATGTAACCCAACTCACCATTGTCGTAAATCCTAACAAATGAGTTTTTTGATAACTTTACAAACATATCTTATGCTGTGGAATACCTTAATGACAGGGAAAGGGAAAGCAGTCAAAGATTCCCTTTCCCTGCCTGATGTTGATTACTGGAAGCACTCACATGTTTTGCAAGCGCCTGCGCTAGCACCTCCATGATGAGGTGTGCCGCCTCCACATCCTGCGGCATAAGTGCCGGTGGGAGCGTTCTTGGCAATCATCTTGGGAGCTTTGTACTCTTTCATTGCTTGGAATATTATGTTTCACTAGTGTCTTTTAAAAAATGTTAATCGAATTCAAGGTCAAGAGTCGTATGGCAATTTGCTATTTGGACTGGTTGCGGTTCCGGAGCCAGCAAGTCCTTGATATGCTCCTTTACAAGCAGGGAGCTGCCGAGGATTCTCATGACCTCGTAGATGTTTCTTTCAAGCTTCATCTTATGCTCGATTATTGCGACGACGCAGTAAGTGCAGATGGCCGCATAGATTTGTATTCTGACGGAAGTCTCGGAGTTACCCCAGAATGTCGTGACCTAAGGTGTTGTTTGATCCATTTGAAGAAAAGCTCCACCTGCCATCGGTTCTTGTAGAGGAATACAATCTGTTCGGCAGCCAGGAAGAAATTATTGGTGTAAAAGACAAAGCTTCTCTTCAAGTCGGGGATATACGCTACTATGCGCCTTATCCGGGATGGGTAATTGGAAGCATTGCGCTTGCCAGAAAACCGGACGGTATAGTCCTGAAGGATATTTCCATTCTCCGGCATATCCATGCCGTCTTCAACCACGAACTTCGGCTTGGATTTCTCTCTTATTACAAAGAAGGCTCCGAGCTCCTCAATCTTATGAAGCCTCTCCAGATCCCAGTATCCCCGGTCGAATATATATCCGGCCAACGGCTCATAATCAATGATATCCATTGCATTGACATCATGAATCGAGGCATTGGTGATGTTTATCATAACCGGAATCTGTGTCACTATATCAAGTTGGGTATGCAGTTTAATGCCGGACTTCGTACTTCTGAACTTTGCCCAGTCGTAAACACTCATACAAAGGTCTATCGTGGAGGAATCAAAGGCATAGAACTTTCCACCGATACAAAATTCCCGGTCTATCCGAGCCTCCTGAGCCATCGCTATCATGTGATTGGAGAACTCCTCGAACACATGCCAGTCACGATTGGCATTGCATCTGGAAAGGATATTACGGTCTACCGCTTCTTTGCCAAAACCGAGATGAAAGGACTTCTTGCGATGTGCCGTAGTTATATCCGTGAGTTCACGGAGACTTCGACACCCGAGCAACTGTCCGAACATAAGGACAAGCAACTGTCCCCAATAAGACAACTGCCATCCGAGGGTTCTATCCTCAACCTTATGTTTGGTGCGATGCTCCATGATTCGTTCAAATTTGCGTTTTGGCAAAAAGTCAACAATCTGACTGAAAATGTATCGTCCTGCATTCATGAAAAATCGGGGAACCGGATTTTGAGGCTCCGACCCCAATATAGTCATTTGAAAAGTGCGACAAGCTTTTCAGCCACAAAAATCGCATAACCGACATGAATACAGAGATTAGCAATTCCCTATTAACAGATTTTAAGAGACACTAGTGCAATCTTATATCTGTATCCGCTGTCACGATGACTGCCGGAATAATAGTTTATGTCCTTTTGTCTCAGTTCTTGTTTGTTCATGGGAGATATTACCTCTCATAATCAAATAACGTTTTAGAGGAAAGTTACGAAAAATAATACTGCCGCAAAATCGAACCGGTTCGGCACGCAAGATAAACCCAATAAAAACGTTATCCGAACATGGGCAACAACTCAAGAAAAAAGTATTCAGCGGATTTCAAGGCCAAAGTAGCCTTGGAAGCGCTAAAAGAACAGATGACGCTGCCGGAGCTTGAAAAGAAATTCGGCGTGTCGCAGTACATGATTTCCCGATGGAAGCGCGAGCTGTCGAAAAACGCCTCGCAGACTTTCGGCACCTCCGGGAACGAGGAATCGCATCAGAAGGAGGTGGACAATCTTCACCGCAAGATTGGGGAGTTGGAGATGATGCTGGATTTTGCAAAGAGGGCATCGCAAAAGTTGGGACTGCGGCTGCCCGAAGATCTTTAGTGTCCCAAGACATCAAACTGTCGTTGAACAAGCAGCTTGAAGTTCTGTCTCTGAGCAAAGGGACGTATTATTATGAGCCGAAGGGAGAGAGCGAGTACAACGAGACGATCATGAAAGAGATTGACAGGATTCATACTGATAATCCGGCTCGTGGCGTATTGGGTACGGTACTGGATCTGATCGCGTTGAACTTCATTGTCGGCCCCAAGAGAATACGCCGCCTGATGCGGAAAATGAGAATCATCGCCGTACAGCCCAGACGTAATCTTACTCATGGTGCAAACGCCAAATACATAAAGCCTTATCTTCTGAGAGGATTGAAAGTGACTCATCCGGGACAAGTGTGGTCAATAGATATCACATACATTCCGATGGAAAAGGGATTCATGTATCTGACAGCGATAATCGATGTGTATTCCCGTGCCATTGTGGCCTGGGGGCTGCACAATACGCTCGACGGTGCCAACTCGATCGAAGTCCTCGATGAGGCTGTAAGGCTTTACGGAGCACCGGAGATAATCAATTCCGACCAGGGATGCCAGTATACTTCCAAAGACTGGACGGAGGCTTGTGAGAAATATGGCATCACGATGTCGATGGACGGTCGCGGACGCGCCAAGGACAACATCTGGATCGAACGATTCTGGAGAACTCTCAAGATGGAATATGTCTATCTGAATCCTGCCGCAAACGTCATTGATCTACGAGAAGGAATATCGGGATTCATCGAGTATTACAACCATCGAAGACACCACCAGGGCATTGACGGAAAAGTCCCGTGGGAGCTTTTTCTTGCCGCAGCATGAGGAATGATTTGGCGGATTCCCGGAATATCATTAAATTTGCACTACCCCAAAGAAGATGACGGCGAGCTTTACACTGCTTGTCCTATCATCAAAGGATCGAGGGGCATCGAGCCCCTCAATCCTTTACCCCAAAGAAGAATCAGGCACACATTGCCTGCTTATCTTTGTCTTAAAACCGCGCTCCGCCGGTCTGAAATTCGGGAGTACTATACTCACCTATGGTATAGCAATCTTCCGGCTCCAGATTATATGGTCTCGGTAATGCTACGTCCCGATTTGCCGGTTCCTCACGCAAAGGCAATATACCCATTAACTCAGACTTGCTTACTCTTGTGAGACGAGTACCGAGATTAATGCTTGACACCTTACCGCTACGAATCATGCGCCGTATGGTTTCTTTGCAGACACCGAATATGGCTTCTGCTTCGGCAACACTGATATAATCACGCCCCTCCGGCATCAAAGATATAACCTTATCCATCTGTTGACGCTTTGTGGCTTCAGCTCTTCTTCTATTATAAGCGATGTCTGAACATTTCCTACAACAATAATGCGAGTCCAATGTTTTGGCAAGAAACATTGAACCACAAACTTCGCATTTTCGCTTTATCTCATATTTCGCACTCGGCATAATTCAATATTTTTGGCTCGGTAGAACTACATAAAATCACTTAAGACTACATAAGACACACCTTGCCGTAAAATAAGACACGTTCCAAATATGGTGCAAATATAGCGAAAATAAATCAATTTTCGACTATCTCAGCCGAAAATGTGAAAAAGAAAATGGAGTGCAACTCGCTGAGCTACACTCCATTTATATGGATTTAGATATTTCAAAATTGACGGCTTACTTCACGAACTTGAATGCCTTGTCGCCTATCTTGGCTACATAGATGCCGGCGGGCATATTGGCTGTGCTGAGTGTGTTGTTGGCAGTGGCAACAAGAACTCCCGATGTAGTGAAGATCTGTATTGTACCGTTTGCGCTAATCACACCACCTGCGCGATTGTAGGCAAAGTTGGCAGCTTTAACTGCCTCAACGCCCGAAACCGGAGATACCTTTATGTCGAGAACTGAGCCGGCAGGAACAGCAACTGCTGAGAGGTCGGTCTTGGTAACACCGTCCACAGCGGCTTCGACTCCATAGCCTTCGGCAGCCGTGATGGTGAGAGGATTCAAAATGTCGGCTGAAAGCACAGTGTTTTCACCGGCGGTGAGGCTGAGAGTCTGGTTGTCGCCGAATGTCACGGCAACATTCTCAACGTCGTTCACTTTCACGGTGAACTGTGCAGTTTCGCCCTCCTCAATGATGTTGAGGAACTCAAACCACTCATCGGCATCCTTATAGGCAGCCTTCATGCCAACAGGCACAGTAACCACGCAGTTGAGCTTGTCAACGCCGGTCTTGTTCTCATCTGAGCTTACGAAGGCCTCATAGTAAGCCTTTACCAAAGTGTCGGGGTTCTTCACATAGATGTTCTTGATTGCAGTGCAGCCGCCGAAAGTCTTGGCACCGATGTTTGTCAGCTTGGCCGGGAGAGTAATCTCGGTGAGGCTTGAGCAATACTGGAAAGTTGCATCGCGGAGATTGGTAACAACCTCGGGAATCTCTATCGACTTGAGCGAGCGGCAGCCGTCGAATGCGTGTGCGCAAATGGCATTTTCATTTGCCAGTGGACGCACTGAAGAGCTTTCAACGAGAGTGGAAGGAAGAATGATGTGCTCAATGTTGTAGCAGCCTTCGAAAGCGTAGTCACCGATAGTTTCTACACCTTCGGGAATCACTACGGTGCCCTTCAGTCCGAAGCACTCAGAGAACGAAGAGTAGATCTTCTTGATTGAAGTGGGCAGTACAACCTCTTCAAGAGTAGTCTTTGTGAATACGAGTTCGGGCAGGCAGTCTTGGCGAGCAGCCATCTTGATGGGAGAGTCGCCGCCGATTGTCGCCTCTAAGTAGGCGTAGTAGTCGCTTTCCACAGGTACGCGGATGCCATTCTCATTGTAAGTTCCCTGATAGACGAGGGTGGCATTGGCTATGTCGAGGCGGCGGAGCTTGCCGTCGGTGTACTGTTGGTCGAAGCTGCGTCCTGCCATGTCGCGAATGAAGCAGAGGTCGCTGCCATTGAGCGGACCGGTGATGGTGAGGTCCTCAACTGCATATTTGTAGCTCTCGCCTACGACACTTGCAAGCTGTCCGGGCTCAGTCACTGTCACTACGCGCACTGCAGGGTTCTCAGGCTCGGTTGAGCCGCTGCCCTCCACGATGTTGGCAAATGCTGCCCAGTCGGCAACAGCCATGTAGTCAGCTTTTGAACCTTCGGGAACATAGAGTGTGCACGACTCGTAGTTGATGCCGTAAAGACCGTTGTATTGCACCTCGGCAGGAGTTGCCGATGTGCAGTGAAGCTCGGTAAGACCGGCTGCTGTGTTGAGGCAGCGGTTCTTGAGTGCAGCCACGGTTGCAGGAAGGGTGATTGATTTGAGTCCTGTGCCCTGGAATGCGTAGCTTTCGAGCGATGCAATTTCAGGCAGGTCGATTGCAGTGAGCGATGCGCAGTTCTCGAATGCGCTGCTGCCGATTGTAGTTACGCTGCTTGGGATTGTAATTGCCGCAAGGCTGCTGCAATTCTTGCAGAAGTTTGACGGCAGTGAAGTGATTTCGGCAGGCAGCTCAAGAGCGGTCAGTGAGCTGCAACCATAGAATGCGCTCATGCCGATTGTTTTCACCGTTTGCGGAATTGCCACCGATTCGAGCGAGCTGCAACCAGAGAATGTGCTGCTGGGAATCTCGTTTATTGCAGGCAATTCCACCGATTTCAGGCTTGTGCAATTCTGGAATACTGAGCTGCCAAATGTGGTGATGCTTTGCGGCATAGTCACCGAAGTGAGGGCGTTGCAGTTCTGGAAAGCCTCTTTTCCAAGGTGGGTGGCGGTTGCAGGAAGTTTCACAGTCACCAGTTTCAGCTTCTTGAACATGAAGTCGCTCACTTCGTTGTCCTTGACGAAGTATTCAGTCCAATTGTAGAAGTAGCCCTCGGTGTCGGAGTCGTTGGCTACGATTGTAGCCTCAGAGAGGTCGAGGTCCACAAGCTTTCCTTCGGTCTCGGCGTAGGCTCTCTCATCATATCCGCCCATTTGGCGAATGAGTTTGATGTCGGCATTGCTGATGGGACCTACTACCTTGAGCTCGGTAATCTCATACTTTCTGTCGCCGATGAGTTCGGCGAGTGTGCCGGCTGTTTCAAGTGTGAAGGTCTCGGCACTGCCCACAAAGCTGCAAGCCATGATTGCCATGGCTACAGCTTTGCTGCGTGTGATAAATGTTGATAGATGCATAATAATTGGTTTATTAAGAATTGGAATTAATTATTTCACTATAACAGTCTGTGCATAGTTGCCCACTTTCACTATGTAGGCTCCCGGTGCAACGTCAATCGAGTTGTTGCTCTCGGCTGTGAAGCCGGCAATTTCTACGCCTGCCACATTGTAGATGCTGACAGCCTCACCCTCGGCGCATGCCACGATGATGCGTTGTCCGGCAGTGGTGATGCTGATGCGTGTGGCAATGGCAGCGTTGTCGACTGAGGCTACCTTGGTGGTTACGGTGTTGGAGAATGCCGATTCACCGATATTGTAGAGAGCGGTTACATTGTAGTCGATGTCGCCCTCGGCAAGCATGTCGGCAAATGCGCATACAGTCACGGTCTCGTCATTGATTTTCACACCATTGCGATACACGTTGTAGCCAAGCAGAGATGGGGTCACCATAGCTTTAGCCTGGAACGAAGCATCGTCGACGAGCAGAGCAAAGCCATTGTTAACGTCAGCGGTGTGGCGTATTGCAAAGAAATTGGTTCCGGCAGGCACGGTGAAAGAAATCTCGGTCCAAGCAGACGGAGCATTGCCGCCTATGCCCTTCAGTGCCACAAAGCTTGCGCGGTTGATGGCTGAAGTTGCAGTCGATGTGAGTACCTCAAAGTTGTCGGTGTAGCCGGATACGCCCTTTATGTAGAACGAAATGGTCTGTTCCTTGCCGCTCAGCATGGGCGAGATTAGCCAGTCGTCGGTATTGCCTGTTTCGGCTATGAATGAGATTAGGCACTGGTCACCGCTATAAGCCTTCCAGTCCGATTCATATCCACCGTCGTAGTCGGCGCCGATTTCAGGAGCGTTGAACACGATGAATGCCTGTGGCTCGCTCATGTGCGGCCAGCTTCCATTGAAGTAGGCAGTTCCCTGACGGTCGACATCGGCAAGTGTCCAGTCGCCGATGTTGGCGATGATGAACGGCTCGTAGTCCTCGAAGTCGTCGAGCTGGGTGACGGTTTCGGTGACATCGGGGGCTGTCCAGGCAAGGTTTACAGTGCTGTTGTTGACTGATGCAGTTAGTTCTGTCGGTACGGGCTTGTGCGGCACCTTTATTTCCACAATCGCAGTAGCGGTGGTGTTGTTCTTGAGGTTCTGGTCGCGCGAGCTTTCAATTACTGCATAGAAGCTTGCAGTTTCGCCCGACGACGGGTCGGGAGTGTGGGTGAATGTGTAGCTGTAGCTTTCACCCGGTGAAAGGAATTGTCCGGACTGGGTGGCTACGAGCTTGCCGTCGCAATAGAGCGAAACCTGGTGCTCGCCTGTGTAGAACGACTTGGTTCCCACATTTGTCACGTTCACTGCAATCTTGCTTTCGGCACCCACGGTCATGCGCTTGGGCGCTGAAATGGAAGAGGCTTCAAGATTGTATTCGAGCACGTCGGTCACTGAGATATTGTCGAGGTGAATGCTGGTGAGTCCGTCGTGGGCAATGCCACGGAATGCAATCTGCACATAGCCCGACTCGGTGATGCAGTCGGTGAGGGAGATTGTAGCCTTTTTCCACTCGCTGCTACCGCTCAGCTCGGCAAACTTGATTGACTTTATGGCATTGAACTCATATCCGTTGGTCGAAGCCTCCACTACCAGTTCGTTGGTCGATCCATTGGGGTAGAAATAGTAGAATTCGAGTACCGGGTTGATTGCGCTGCCGATGCCGATTTTGCCGGAGTAGAGATAAGCCTCGTCGCCCACATATTGCGGCAGGAATGTGATGAGTCCGCCGTCGCCGTCTTGTGCGGTAGCCGAAGGCATTGTGCCGTAGGAGAGCACTTCCCACACGCCCGAATAGTCAATGTCATCGTCGATTATGCCCCAGGTTTCATAGTGGATTGATGCATCGCTGAACGATTCGTTGAACGGCAGCTCGTAGGGTGTGCCAAACACTATGATGTTTGATGAAGTGCCGTATCCGACACCCCTTTCATTCACTGCAAACACGATGTAGCGTTGCGCATATTGTGAATTGGAGGGCATAGGGTCGAATGTGTAGCTGTTGCCGGCTACGTTCATTGCGATAACGGTGCTCTCGTCGTTGCCGAAGAGAATGTGGTAGGTGAGGGCATCCGTGTCGATATAGCCGCCATTCTGTCCGGCAGCGGGAGCGTCCCAAGTGAGGACTGCCTTTCCGTCTACCTCTTTGAGGAGCACGTTGAGAGGCTCTCCGGGAAGGTCAAAGCCTACGAACACTGATGCAGTGGTCTCGATTGCATCGCCGAAATCATTGCTTGCATACACGGTGTACTCGTTGTAGCCGAGTTCGCATGCAGTGTCGACGAATGAAACCGAAGCTCCCGGCTCCTGGTTCTTCAGTGACTTGACGATAGAGTTTCCACGGCGTATGGTCACGCGTGGCACAGTGGTGAGTGCCTCGCCCTTGATTGTAGTGGCAGGCACGGTGAATGTCACTGTCACGCTCTTGGCTCCGTTGTCGCCGGCTTTCAGCGTGAGGTCATCGACCGATACCGGTGCATTGACCGAAGCCGCCTGCTCAATGGAGATGTCGTCGAGCGACAGCTTGAACATCATTGCGTCGCTCACCGACTGGAAGCCGAAGTAGTAGTCGTCGTCGGTGTCGATGCTGAAAATTGTCTCTTGTGCGGTGCTGTTCACGGTGTTGATGTCCGTGACACCGAATAGCTCGCTTGTCATGGCATCTACGGTGCGGTCAGTGCCAAATGCCACGCGTATCTTTTCGGGCCACCCCGACGATGCTGCATGGGCATTGAAGCGCAAGCGGTAGATGTAGTCGTTTGCGAGGTGAATAGGTGGGGTGATAAGCCAGTCGTTGGCATTCTCGGTCATGCTGTTGGAGCATACCGCCGAGCCTGAGTTGTCGAAACGCCAAGTTATGCCGTCACCGTTTGCATCAATCACGGTAAAGAGGTCGAAATTCGATGCACGGTCGAAAGTCTCGCTGTATGGCACTGTGAATGCGCTTCCAAGGAGTATCTTGTCGGAAGTAGCCGAGCCGCCTTCGCTATTGCCGCTGAATGCAATCACCTCATACCAGTAGGCTGAGATTGAAAGTGCATCGGGGGTGTCGGTGTAGGTTGTGGCTGTGAGTTTGTCGGCAATCACGCGATTTTCAGGGTAGCGGATAATCTTGTAGTTGACTGTTGAGGCATCTACATAGCCGTCGTGCTGTCCGCGCTCAGGAGCGTTCCATGCGAGCACGATTGAAGCCCCGTCGACTGTCGCCGACAGGTTGGTAGGTGCATCGGGGGTGTCTGCGCCAATCCACTTGCGCACTTTCTCGGAAGGGCTGTCGCCGGCTTCGTTGCGTATACGTACCGAAACGGTGAATTCGCCCACGGTCATATTGTTGATTCGCTCGGTGACTGGCTCGCCTGCATTTGCGCTGCTCACGATTTTTTCCTCATCGTTGAGGCTGATGATATAGTCGAGTTCACCCGATAGTGCCGATCCGTCGAATGTGGTAGTAGGCATGGTGAAAGATATATCCATCGAAGCTGTGGTTGCCACATCGTAGGTCACAGTGAGGTTTTCCACTGCTGCCGGTGCGGCATCAACAGCAGCCTGACCGGGAATGTAAAGACCTCCAAACTCCTCTTGACCCTGGAAATTGCCTACGAATGTAGCTTTTCCGGTAGTGGTGTCGACGGTGTAGAGTCCGGAAGTAGCATCGTTCATTGCAGCCCAATAGAGAACGCCTGTCTTTTGGTCGAAAGTTGCCGACTGGGTGTATTTAGGCAAAAATCCCGTGGTGCCCACCAGTGTGTAGCTGCCCGACGACTTGTCGAAGTTGAGCAGGCGGCCCGATCCGTCGATTCCGAAAAGTTCGCCCTCCTTGTTGGCTGCGATGCAGAATAGCGGGCCATTGAGGTTGGCAATGGGCGTTACGCCACCGTCGGCAGTGCTCATGATTCCGAGCACATATCCGTCCATTGTGTCGTTGAGGAAGCAGCCGTACACCTTTTTTGTCACCGGGTCGTAGGTGAGGTCGGTAGCTACGCTTGTAAGCTGCACGCGGTTTGATGTGATGAGCGACCACGATTCGGTGTTGTAGGCGTAGAAATAGGCGAAGATTCCGCCAAAGCCCGTGTCGAAGAAGTTGATGAAATAATACTTGTCGTCGACAAGTACGCCGCCACCGTTGGCATTGAGGCTTGAGTTCACTTCAACTGCTGTCACGGGGTCGGCAGAAGATGCCGGGAAGGAGTAGATACCGTAGGGTATGTCGCTTCCGTAGCCGCTACCACCGATGAGGCTTCCGTAGACTAAAGTCTTGTCGGCTGAAGCGTTCATCAGCTGCGATGACATTGCACCGACGAAGTTCAGTGTGTGACTTGTGCGTGAGAGAATCCGCTCGGGGCGTGTACCGGGAAACATTCTCTCAAAACGCACTTTTTCAAGTGTTGCCTGCGCCTCTGTGGCTTTTGTGCGTTTCTGTGCCACAGGCTGGGCAAGAACTGCCATTGGTGTCAGTGTTGCAAAGAGCACCAATGCAATTCTCGTTAATAATTTCTTAAAGTGCATGGTTACGATATTGATAATAATTATAAAAATGAATAATTATGCGATTATGTGTTCTAGTTTGTTAATTGATTGAATAATTACTGAATTTTGGCAGAATTGTTTTCAAAAAGAAGTAAAATCCACCAACAAACTTGACAAAGTTATAATGCTTTTTGCATATTTCCAAACATCATAGCAACATTTTTTTCATAAAAAAAAGCAGAGTCACTAGTGTCTCTTAAAAAATGTTAATCGAATTCAAGGTCAAGAGTCGGATGGCAATTTGCTATTTGGACTGGTTGCGGTTCCGGAGCCAGCAAGTCCTTGATATGCTCCTTTACAAGCAGGGAGCTGCCGAGGATTCTCATGACCTCGTAGATGTTTCTTTCAAGCTTCATCTTATGCTCGATTATTGCGACGACGCAGTAAGTGCAGATGGCCGCATAGATTTGTATTCTGACGGAAGTCTCGGAGTTACCCCAGAATGTCGTGACCTAAGGTGTTGTTTGATCCATTTGAAGAAAAGCTCCACCTGCCATCGGTTCTTGTAGAGGAATACAATCTGTTCGGCAGCCAGGAAGAAATTATTGGTGTAAAAGACAAAGCTTCTCTTCAAGTCGGGGATATACGCTACTATGCGCCTTATCCGGGATGGGTAATTGGAAGCATTGCGCTTGCCAGAAAACCGGACGGTATAGTCCTGAAGGATATTTCCATTCTCCGGCATATCCATGCCGTCTTCAACCACGAACTTCGGCTTGGATTTCTCTCTTATTACAAAGAAGGCTCCGAGCTCCTCAATCTTATGAAGCCTCTCCAGATCCCAGTATCCCCGGTCGAATATATATCCGGCCAACGGCTCATAATCAATGATATCCATTGCATTGACATCATGAATCGAGGCATTGGTGATGTTTATCATAACCGGAATCTGTGTCACTATATCAAGTTGGGTATGCAGTTTAATGCCGGACTTCGTACTTCTGAACTTTGCCCAGTCGTAAACACTCATACAAAGGTCTATCGTGGAGGAATCAAAGGCATAGAACTTTCCACCGATACAAAATTCCCGGTCTATCCGAGCCTCCTGAGCCATCGCTATCATGTGATTGGAGAACTCCTCGAACACATGCCAGTCACGATTGGCATTGCATCTGGAAAGGATATTACGGTCTACCGCTTCTTTGCCAAAACCGAGATGAAAGGACTTCTTGCGATGTGCCGTAGTTATATCCGTGAGTTCACGGAGACTTCGACACCCGAGCAACTGTCCGAACATAAGGACAAGCAACTGTCCCCAATAAGACAACTGCCATCCGAGGGTTCTATCCTCAACCTTATGTTTGGTGCGATGCTCCATGATTCGTTCAAATTTGCGTTTTGGCAAAAAGTCAACAATCTGACTGAAAATGTATCGTCCTGCATTCATGAAAAATCGGGGAACCGGATTTTGAGGCTCCGACCCCAATATAGTCATTTGAAAAGTGCGACAAGCTTTTCAGCCACAAAAATCGCATAACCGACATGAATACAGAGATTAGCAATTCCCTATTAACAGATTTTAAGAGACACTAGTG
>ERZ780090.286-NODE-286-length-22139-cov-20.4162_pt1 | contig 22139 bp, 20 predicted proteins | sample MGYA00433086_ERZ780090 | MGnify/ENA primary metagenome ERZ780090 (study PRJEB29588, sample SAMEA1972002) | human gut metagenome | biome: human gut; feature: human-associated habitat; material: faeces | place: Denmark | collected 2008/2010 ...
CCCCCCCCAAAAAAACCCCCCCCCCCCCCCCCCCGCCGTATGCGCATTTGCCATACGGCGGTTTCTATTTTGTATTCCATTCGATATCATCAGACACACGGCTCAGTAGAAATTTAGTGGGGATATGCATATAATTTGGAAATACGGTAGAGGAAGAATTTCTTGTCGGCCACGCCTCCTGACTTCGTCAATGCGTCACCCAAATTAAGATTTGTTGCCAGATAGGTCTTTGCCATTTGATGATATTAAGGATTGATAGTCCTATAACATCCCTGTACGTGAAAAAATCCTCCATATCTCCCAGCATCGCCGTAACCCGCACAGTATAAGCACGATAAAGACTGGCAGATACGCTTCCCGAAAGCGGTATCTACCAGCCTATCTCCAAGCCGCAGAGGCGTATCTACCAGCGCAAGCTTAGTCCTAACTCGGTCTCAATCCGGTTCACGCCGACACTTCATGTTGTATGGTTTAAGTAAATGTATCTATTGACGCTGCAAAGATAGCATTTTTCGGATATGATAGCGGCGGCTTTTCTGCATATTCTTCAGAGTGTTTTCGCGCTTTCGGCGCCTGGATTCTATTACAATCATGATTCAAATACTTCTTCGCCAAAACGTTGGATTATATCGGATTTGATTTGGGATAGAATGTTATTGCATCCACCAAAAGCACCACTCTCAATTGTTGTCACACTATTTGGAATAATGATGTTAACGAGTGATCCACAGCACCGAAAAGTACCTTTTTCAATACAAGTAACACTATTTGGAATATTGATGCTAGTTAGGCAAGAACAGCCAGAAAAAGCACTTTCCCCAATACTAGTCACGCTATTAGGAATTACGATACTTTTTAAATTATTACATTCCTCAAAAGCATAATCACCTATACTTGTTATACTATTCGGAATATTGATGTTGACGAGAGATCCACAGCACCGAAAAGTACCTTTTTCAATACAAGTAACACTATTTGGAATATTGATGCTAGTTAGGCAAGAACAGCCAGAAAAAGCACTTTCCCCAATACTAGTCACGCTATTAGGAATTACGATACTTTTTAAATTATTACATTCCTCAAAAGCATAATCACCTATACTTGTTATACTATTAGGAATATTGATGTTGACGAGAGATCCACAGCACCGAAAAGCACCTTTTTCAATAGTTGTCACACTGTCTGGAATGTTGATACTGGTGAGTGAATTACAGCACCAAAAAGCACCTTTCTTAATAGTTGTCACACTATTCGGAATATTGATGCGAGTGAGTGAGTAACATAGCAAAAAAGAACAAATTCCAATCGATGTGACACTATTGGGAATCTTTATACTAGTAAGAGATTCGCAACCACAAAAGGCACTATCTCCAATACGGGTTGTACCATTTGGAATGATATAGTTAGTTTCTTTTGCTCTATACGCAATAAGAGTGGTTTTATCTTTATTGAATAAAACATTGTCTTCATATATGAAAGCTTTTGACTTATTATTCAGAATACCATGCCATCTGCAAAAAGGATTACCAATCATGTCAACTACGCTACTTGGAATTGTGATGTAAGTGAGGGATTCGCACTTCATAAAAGCCGAATTTCCAATCGTTGTGACACTGTTAGGGATATTTATGTTAGTGAGGAAACAACAACTGATAAAAGCACAAATTCCAATCACCTTCACTCCTTTTCTGATAGAATACTCACCTTTTAATTCTGCTGGAGCCTTGAGTAATCTTTTCCAATCCTTGCTGTATTTCACACCAAACTCATCCTCCACAGCATTTTCAAGATCCTCTTTTGTAACCTTCGTGCTCCATACTTCCTCTTCCTTCGGCTTCTGCACGCCGAACAATCTGAACGAGCACATAGACAAGTTCTTCTTGGCTCTGGCTAACAGGAACATTGACATAATGGTTATCGCTTCCTCATCTGTCAATAAGCCTTGCAGGGCGGTGAAGGTATTACTCTTGCTCAAATCGAGATAGTCGGCGGCAGAGAAGAGTAGACGGTCAGACGCTCCGTACTGGTCGAGCAGAGACGGATTGAGGGAGATGGCTTTTAGCGAGAGGGCAATGGAAGCAAAGGCAAAATCGTCGATGGTTTCGTCGAAGTCATCGATGGTGCGAAGTGGATGCGAGAAGTCCTTTGTGCCGATAGTCGGCGACTTCTGACCTTTCATCGCCGGCACAAACATGCCGTCGTAGTCGACAAGCGTCAGCGTACCGTCTGGGCGTACCATGATATTATCGGGCTTGATGTCGCCATGAGCGAACGACTGTGAGCGAAGCCAAGCCGCCATCTTGCAGAAACGGTAGCAAAGCATCGCCATAGCGTGAGTGTCCGTGTAGTTAGCGGCAACGTACGTCTCCATCGTCTCGCCCTCAATCCAGTCCATCAGCAACACGGGGAACTCTTCGTCCTCACAGTTGCTGTCAACAAACAGTTCCTTCTCCAGATACTTCACGGAAGTGATATAAGACGAGTCGACAAACTCAAACTCTTCGGCTATCTGGCGGTAAGCCTCAGCACGCCCTTCCTGCTCCTCGGTGAAGCACTTCAGGGCATAGTATTTTCCCGTCTGCTCGTCCTTCATCTTGAACACGACGGCAAACGCACCGCTGCTACGATACGGTTCACCATATTTATCCAGCATGGGCACCAGATGACTCAGTGTGTCAAGGTTGTCCTTAGCCTCGCGAATGGCGGCGAGATATTCTGATATAAGAGGGTATTGCATAAGTTTATAATTATCGCTTTGTTTGATGAATTATTTGTTTTCGTTAGCGTAGTTATTTCATAATATTGCCAACGTATAGTCGTCGATGTCAATAAGTCTCTTGGTGTGCAATAACTCCATCAGTTCCTTAAAGTCGGCTTCCGAGTCTACGCTTCTTAAAAGAGGATAGAGTACATCTTCGGCAAAGTTGCACTTCTCCTTTTCTGCTATCTGGAGCAACTGCGAATTGCTCGTTTGTTTCATCCGCAACTCCATCAGTTCACTTTCAAACTCCTCACTTTTCGACAGTTCGTACATCATCAACACATAATGCGACAACGCATCGCTTGTAGCAAACACTACCGACGTATCATCAAGGTGGAAGATGCCTGAGCGAAAACCTTCCTCCTCCAACGGATCCTTGCAACTGACGAGGCGAGGCGGATTGCTAAAGTCTGCCAACCGTGTAAAGCTATGCTCCAGCAATCCAGTCTGACGACTATAATGAAAGACGACGCTATCGCCGTACGTCATCCATTGGCATTGAGCAGGTTTTGCTGCCCATGCCGCAGCGATGGTTGCGCACGAGCCTTCGTTGTAGAACTTGTTAAGCAAGATGCCGTCGCCCTCCTTTGCCCGTTCTTCATGCTCATTGTAGAACGCCTCCCAAATGCCGTCCACCCATTCGTCCAACTCTGTGAACGAACTGAGCGGAGCGTCCTTGGGCAGATGCTCTATAAGATACCTCGACCACTCGTTGGCATAGAGTCCGCAGCCTCCTGCTCCGTCCGACACAGCTATGCTCTGTGGCGAACAGAACACGGCATCCTCGTTGGGCGTGTGGTCATTAGGTTTGGCTATGCTTACACTTTTACTCATCTTTCTTTCTTACTAGTTATTATTAACGAACATACTCGATAGTGTGCCTATCTTCATCATTTTAACAAGGCGTTCCATACCCGTGTTCACGCCCATTGCATGATAGCGTATGTCTGCTTGCTTATCACCGAAGATAGCTCTCATCTGCTCATTGTAGTTAAGCGGCAACAGACTTGCCATGTTGTATAGCTTTTCGCCATAACCATTGCCGTTCAGTTCGCCGAGCGAAGCAGGGAATACAACCGACTCGGTCTGTCCAGGCACTACGTGAATGTTGAAAAGCAGCACATTGCCATCGTTCGTAAACATCGACTTCAACTGGTTAGCCAACTGCTGCATCTCGTCATGCGACACACCGTTATATTCTCCGTCTGTAATGTTGATAATTGTCGGTGGATAGCAGTCCTTGTCGTGGTGTTGTTTCATCCAGTTCTCCAACAGACCTTCTGCACGCTTGAATGCCTTGTCCATGTGTGTCCAACTGCCATCATGGCGTGCCGTCATCCATTGCTTCTTTTCCACCTCCTTTATTGCGATGCCTTTGCGTGTGCGCACTTCTTCCTTAACCATCTTTTTCATAAACGGATTGTCTCTGATTTCTTCAGGCGTGACAAAATCTCTACCCTCCAACGATCCGTTCCATGCGCTGTAAGCCTCCTGACCGTATCCTATTACGGCAATATCGAAGTAGTGGCGTGTCTCGTTGTTCTTCACACAACGTTCCACAAGTTCGTTTATCTGCGAGTTCACAATTCGTGCCACAGCCTCAGATAGCGTCATGTCTTCTCCATTGAAAGTTGTCAAGCGTTTCATCGACACGCTCTGGTCGACAAGGAAGATGAATGCCGTAGGATGCTCGCGGTCAACACGTGCTGTGTACGCATTCTTGCTCTGCATCTGCTGAGGCTGACTCGGAATAGGTATGCCAAAGTTGCCGATATTGGTGATATACTTCAATGGGATGGAGTTTTTTACCAATATCTCTGCTTGATAGAAAGGCTGTTCGTCGGTGTCGAGGTCGAAATGCTTCTTTGCCTTTACGGTCTGGAAGTGAATCTGCTTGAAGTCGTTTAGTGTACCGCCTATTCTTGCTCCGCTTCGTGTTGCATTGCGGTCGGCATAGCGCGTGTCCTCATCGTATATCACCTCTGGGTCTATCTCCAACAGTACGGGGTTTGCTATTCTGCCTTCGTTCATGGCTACGTACATCATAGGGTGGTTGCTTGTGAAGCTGACGCGAACGTAATGCTCCAATCCTGCCTGCTGGTCGAGCGACCACGACAGCGAACCTGCTCCGCCACCGCCCGGCTTGGGGATGTCGATGCCACGCTCCTCACAGTCTTTCCACGAGTAGAGACCGCCGTTCTTGATGATGTTCTCCAAGTTGTCGCGGTCTGTGAAGTGATACAGCTTTGTGATGTTATGCTGTTCGAGGAGTTTCTTGAACTCCTCCCAATTGCTTCTTTTGTTCATAATGGTTTATTGTTTATAGGTTTAGAATAGCGACGGCATTTGCGGCGCTTCTGTCTGTGGTTTCTTATCATCGAAAGGATACAGTCCTTCTGCGTATGCCTTTATCAGAAAGGCGTGCGACAATGGTGTCTTCGGATTGTCAATGTCGCAGTTTGTGGTATAGTCAAGCAGCACGATTGTTTTCGTCTTGCTGGCTTCCCTCAACCGCTCTATGATGTTTGCCACCTTGTTTTCGAGAACCCACTTGTAGGCGGGCAGATAGATTTGCTTGCGTGCTTCTATATATCCCAACAACTCGGTGCCGTTCACGCCCTTGCGATGACCGAGTGGTTTGCCGAATCGCCTAACCGTACGCTTTATGTTCTTCATCGTGCCGTTAGCGAACATATTCACGTCCACATCCGCCGATTCAAACACTTTCAGTCCCTGCCATATCCCTTCAACGCACATTGCTGTGTAGTCCTCGCTGAATGGCACGGGGATTCCGCCATGTGGATAGAACGGACTCAACTTCACCAACCCGTCTGTAGCTTGGCTTGTAACATCAGCAATCACCGCATCAGGGTATTTCTTCAATATGTTTTCGCGCTTCCTGCGCTTGGATTCGATTACAATCATTATTCAAAGACTTTTTCGCCAAAACGTTTAATGATATCAGATTTTATTTTGGATGGAAGGTTGTTACATCCACAAAAAGCATCATTCCCAATATTTGTCACACTATTCGGAATACTGATCTTAGTGAGTGATTTGCAGGCAAAAAAAGCACCATATCCAATATTTGTCACACTATCAGGAATGTTGATATTCGTGAGTGAGGTACATTTATTAAAAGTTCTATCTCCAATATTTGTTACACTATTCGGAATATTGATTTTGGTAAGTGATTCACACCCCACAAAAGCATCATCTCCAATATTTGTTACACTATTTGGAATGTTGATTTTGGTAAGTGATTCACACCCCCAAAAAGCTTCATCCCCAATATTTGTCACACTATTTGGAATTTTGATGCTGGCGAGTGATGTACATCCATAAAAAGCATCATTCCCAATATTTGTCACACTATCTGGAATATTGATTTTGGTGAGAAATGTACACCTCAAAAAAGTCCAATCTCCAATATTTGTCACACTATCTGGAATATTGATATTGGTGAGTGATCTACAATCCTTAAAAACCTCATCTCCAATATTTGTAACACTATTCGGAATATTGATGTTGGTGAGTAATTCGCACTCGGCAAAAGCACCATCCCCAATATTTGTCACACTATTTGGAATATTGATGTTGGTGAGTAATTCGCACTCGGCAAAAGCACCATCCCCAATATTTGTCACACTATTTGGAATATTGATGTTGGTGAGTGATCTACAGCCTTTAAAAACCTCATCTCCAATATTTGTAACACTATTCGGAATATTGATGTTGGTGAGTGACTTGCAATACATAAAAGCGCTATCTCCAATATTTGTCACACTATTTGGAATGATATAGTTTTTTTCTTCTGATCTGTACGCAACAAGTATGGTTTTATCTTTATTAAACAATACCTGGTGTTCATATATAAAGGCTTTTGACTCATTATACAAATCACCATTCCAACCGCAAAATGGATTACCATTCATATTAACTACACTACATGGAATTATAATTTTAGTTAGTGAGTCACAACACGAAAAAGCTTCATTTCCAATATTTGTCACACTATTCGGGATATTGATACTGATAAGTGATCCGCAAGACCTAAAAGCACCATCCCCAATCTTTATTACACTATTTGGAATATTGATGCTGGTGAGTGATGTACAATTTTCAAAAGCATGGTTTCCTATATTTGTCACACTATTTGGAATTTTGATGCTGGTGAGTGAGCTACAATTATAAAAAACCTCATCTCCAATATTTGTCACACTATTGGGAATCTTGATACTGGTGAGAGAATAACACCACGAAAAAGCTTCATCTCCAATATTTGTCACACTATCTGGAATGTTGATATTTGTGAGTGAGGTACATTCATTAAAAGTTCCATCTCCAATATTTGTTACACTATTTGGAATCTTGATGCTGGTGAGAGAATTACACCACGAAAAAGCTTCATTTCCAATATTAGTCACACTATCTGGAATATTGATGCTTTTGAGAGATTCACATTCATGAAAAGCTTCATCTCCAATATTAGTCACACTATTTGGAATTTTGATGCTGGTGAGTGACCTACACCACGAAAAAGCTTCATCTCCAATATTTGTCACACTATTCGGAATATTGATACTGGTGAGTGAATTACACAATCTAAAGGCTTTGTTCCCAATAACCTTCACTCCTTCTCTGACAGAATACTCACCACATAAATATTTAGGTGCCTTAAGCAATCTCTTCCAATCCTTACTATATTTTACGCCAAACTCATCCTCCACTGCATTTTCAAGATCCTCTTTTGTAACCTTCGTACTCCACACTTCCTCATCCTTCGGCTTCTGCACACCGAACAATCTGAAAGAGCACATGGATAAGTTCTTTTGGGCACTGGCTAAGAGGAACATAGACATAAGGGTTCTTGCTTCCTCGTCTGCCAACAAGCCTTGCAGAGCGGTGAAGGTATTGCTCTTGCTCAAGTCAAGATAATCGGCGGCAGAGAAGAGAAGACGGTCAGACACTCCGTACTCGTCGAGCAGAGACGGATTGAGAGAGATGGCTTTTAGTGATAGGGCAATGGAAGCCAAAGCGAAATCGTCGATGGTTTCGTCGAAGTCGTCAACTGTGCGAAGTGGATGCGAGAAGTCCTTGGTGCCGATAGTCGGCGACTTCTGACCTTTCATTGCCGGCACGAACATGCCGTCGTAATCGACGAGCGTCAGCGTACCGTCGGGGCGCACCATTATATTGTCGGGCTTGATGTCGCCATGAGCGAACGACTGCGAGCGAAGCCAAGCCGCCATCTTGCAGAAACGGTAGCAAAGCATTGCCATAGCGTGAGTGTCCGTGTAGTTAGCGGCAACGTACGTCTCCATTGTCTCGCCCTCAATCCAGTCCATCAGCAACACTGGGAACTCTTCGTCCTCACAGTTGCTGTCAACGAATATTTCATTCTCCAGATACTTCACGGAAGTGATATAAGGCGAGTCGACAAACTCCAACTCCTCGGCAATTTTACGGTATGCTTCCGCACGCCCTTCCTGCTCCTCGGTGAAACACTTCAGTGCATAGCACTTCCCCGTCTGTTCGTCCTTCATCTTGAACACGACGGCAAACGCACCGCTGCTACGATACGGTTCACCGTATTTATCAAGCACGGGCATCAAATGGCTGAGTTTGTCAAGATTGTCGTGAGCATCACGAATGGCAGCGAGATATTCTGATATAAGAGGGTATTGCATAGGTTTTTATTAACATGGGTTCAATGATATAGATTTCTCATTACTTAGCTACAAAGTTAGAAAAACTTACCAACATAAAAGAAGAAAACGTGAAGGAATATTGGTTGACGGATGAGGTGAAATCTCTGGCACACTTTTTGCCAAGACGATATTTGCATTTTTTGACCGCTCATAACTCGCGAAAAATCAAAAACAAAATCGGTTGTCGGTTTTTCGCGAGTTTTGAGTGTGCAGTGCTAAGCGAGTGGGTTGCAGAGCGTTGTGGCGTTTTGTCAGAAAGTGTGCAATTTTTGCTTCGTCAAAACCAAACTTATCGTGAGACTTTACCATGTAATAGCTATGCTTTTACTGGGTAAAGTCTCAAGAGTTACATGGTAAAGTCTCACGAAAAGTTTGTAAAACTCGTCGTTTTACACCGAAAAGTCTCAATTTTTATGGTTTTCGGGCTGCGAAGTCAGATGAAAAGGCGCGTTTTTGAGTATGCGAATCTCCAGAATGAGAGTTTTGGTCGAGGGTACTTGGACTATATTTGCGTCTAAAAACAAGAGGGTAAAAAGCTAAAAAAAGTAAAAAATCGCAGACTTTTTACTACTCTAAGTGTGCATCCATCCGTAGCGGAGGTCTCTGGCCTCCGCAGCACCAAGTGGGTATCGTTTGTGAATGTTCTAAACACATAATATCGCTGTAAAACGAACACGAATAACCCGAATTATACGAATGCAGCATTTTATATATTCGTGAAATTCGTGTTATTCGTGTTCGTTAAAAATTAATTTGTGTTATTGCTTGCTCACGCGCTTCACGCCGTCAACGATGTAGATGCCGGCGGGCAGGTCGTTCCATTGCTGGGTAAGCTTTACGCCGTTAAGATTGTAGATGCCTTGTTTGCGGGCGGGCACGTCTGCTGTCACGGTGCCGATGCTGTTGGTGATAGGCTCGATTACAACCTTCGACTTAAGCAACTCGCCATTCAGGACTACCGCCTTTTGGTCGGCGTCGAACTCCGCACCGACGGGCTGTGTGATGGCGCAGTTGTCGAGGATGAGGTCGCTGATGAGTGAGATAGATCCGCTGCCGGTGCCTTCTGCCTCTACGTAAGAGTTGCGCACGGTGAGCACCTCGCTCTTTGCTCCAATATAACCTGCTATGCCATATCCACCCTTAACAAACAGACTGGTGTTGTCGATGGTTACGGAAGCGCTCTCCATGTCGAGACCGCAGAATCGCTTGCTCGTGAGATGGAGCGAACCGTCGCCGGTGATGGTAGACGTCTGGTTCAACACCATGCTTGCCAGGTCGGCTGTAACGGTGTTATTGCCAATCAGCTTGACGGTGAAGTCGGAGACAGTCTTGTTCACAATGCCCGTTCCGTCGGTAGAGTTTCTTTCGATGGTGGCGTTGTCGAGAGTGAGGGTTTTTGTGTCGGGGTCGTAAGAGGCGCTGCCGCTCACTCCGTAGATGCTTGTGAGGTCTTTGTAGTTGAGTGTTGTCACCGGCTTGTCGGCGATATAGATGCCATAGCTGTTGGGTTCAATCACAACTTTGGAGGTTACGGTTTCTCCGTTCACAGCCACCGACTTAGTATCGGCGTTGTATGCCGCCTTGTACGGAATGTCGATGTAGCATCCCTCAAGCTCCAGGCCGGCGATGTCGCAGATTGAGCCTGTGGGGCCCGTAGCTTCCACGTGAGAGTTGCGTATGGTGAGCACCTCTTCTGCCTCGTTGTAGCTTGCAGATATGCCCCATTTGCCCTCTGCCTCCAACCAGCAATTGTTGATCTCGAGAGGACAACCACCGAAGAGCAAGGCGCACAGGTCGCTCTTTACGCTGAGCTTTGCACCGCCGTCGCCCAGAATAACTGTCGACTCGCGCGTGTATATGCCAGCCGAGTTGGTAACATTAATGGTGTTTGTGCCGAGCAACTCTATCACCAGGTTTCTGCAGGTTTCGTTCAAGATGGCATTACAGTCATTTGCCTCAATAGTGGCGTTGTCGAGTGTGAGGGTTCTTGTGTTAGGGTCGAAATACACCTTGCCGCTCACTCCGTTAATCTCGGTGAGGTCGAGATAGTTGTCGCTCGTCACATCTACGCCGCCTACCTTGAAGCCGTAATTGTCTTGCGCCATCACGAATGCTGACGACATCATCATTACTATAAGCACGAGGAATATGCGCATGCTTACTTGTCGGTTTGAGTTGTTGTGTTTCATAATTGTTTAGTTTTTGCCTGGGCAGCCGAAACATACCCAGAGGTTTGTAAATGTTAATTAGAATATTGATTCTGGTGCAAAATTAACTCAGAAAACGTGAAGCGTGTTGTATATTCCTTACAAAAAATAGCCAATAACTATCATTTGGGTGCTCGAGGTGTTAAAGAACTTTAAACAGGCGAGTAGAAAAGCGTAAAAAGTTCGCGAACATACAAAACGCGTGTGCGTTCAGCGATAGAAGCCTTTGGATGGAATAGTGCAGCGAGTTAGTGAAACAAAGGCGCTTTATCGTTGAAAATTTTTCGTCGCACGGGATATTATTCGTATATTTGCAGCCTATTCGAGGTTTCACTTTTTAAGATGTAAATAATTCAATATCACCTAATAAATGTCAAAAAGATTTCTAACACTCGCTGCAGTGTTTATGCTTGCAGCCTCTGCTTTTGCCGTTCCGGCGAAGCGTGTGAAGCGTCAGGTGCAGCAGCCTGACGGCTCCGTGCTCACTGTGATGTTGCGCGGCGACGAGAATTTCCATTACACAAGTACCGAAGACGGTCAGCCGCTGGTGCAGCGTGCCGACGGTGCCTACTGCTATGCTACGCTCGACGCTGGCGGCATGCTGACAGCCTCTTCGCAGGTGGCTCACAACGAGGGCAGCCGTGGTGCGGCAGAGCTGGCGTTCCTCGGCTACTACTCGACAGAGGCGCAGAAGGTGCGCTCGCTCGGCATGGAGCGTGCGAAGCAGCGCAACGTCCACCGCATTGCGCGCCTCGCAAAGCGTAACGCTATGGACGCTGCGGGCAAGCCGATGATGCGCGAGATTATGGCTGGCGCTACCGGCGGCGAGGGCATCGGCGTAACGGGCAAGCGCAAGGGTCTGGTGATTCTTGTGAACTTCAAGGACAAGCAGATGCAGTCGAAGCACTCGCTGGAGGAGTGGAAGAACTACTTCAACAAGGAGGGATACAAGAACTACGGCAACAATGGATCGGTGCACGACTACTTCTACAAGCAGAGCTACGGCAAGTTCGACCTTGAGTTTGACGTTGTGGGACCGGTGACGGTTTCTAAGAATATGGCTTCTTACGGCACCAACGACGCTTACGGCAACGACGTCGATCCGGCGGGCATGATTAAGGAGGCTTGCGAGCTGGCTTACGCTCAGGAGAAACTCGATATGACGCAGTATGACTGGGACGGCGACGGCGCTGCCGACCAGGTTTACGTTATCTATGCCGGCTACGGCGAGGCTTCGGGCGCTCCGGCCAACACCATCTGGCCGCACGAGTGGGACCTGGAGTCGGCAGGCTATAGTCTGCGTCTGGGCGGCGTGCGCATCAACACCTACGCTTGCTCGTCGGAGCTGAACGGCGCTTCGGGCACATACATCAGCGGCATCGGCACCGCCTGCCACGAGTTCAGTCACTGTATGGGCATACCCGATATGTACGACACGCAGAACGGTGGCTGCTTCGGCATGGACGCTTGGGACCTGATGGACTACGGATCGTACGGCGGCGACGGCTATGCGCCGGTGGGCTACAACACATACGAGAAGTGGGTGAGTGGATGGCTCGAGCCTACTATCCTCAGCGAGCCGTGCTACGTGAAGGACATGAAGCCGCTGGACGAGGCAGAGGAGTCGTACGTGGTGTTCAACGAGAAGAACAAGAACGAGTATTACATCTTCGAGAACCGCCAGCTGCAGGGCACCGACAAGGCGCTGCCCAACCACGGTATGCTCGTTATTCACATGGACTATAACCAGAAGGTGTGGGAGAGCAACGTTGTGAACAATACGTACAACCACCAGCGCTTCACGGTTGTGCCGGCTGACAACAAGCTGACGTCGGCGACCGTGACGGGCGACACATGGCCTGGCACGACGAAGTCGACGGAGCTGACCGACACATCGAAGCCTGCTGCTACGCTCTTCAACGCCAACAGTGACGGACGCAAGTTCTTGGGTAAGCCGGTGACGGAGATTGCGGAGAAGAACGGCAAGATCTCCTTCACGTTCATGGGCGGTCTCTCGCTCTCAGCGCCGCAGCCGAAGCTGGTAGACATGGCAGAGACTTCGTTCACGGGTGGCTGGAACGCCGTGGAGAATGCGGAGAGCTACACCATAGAGTTGCGCGAGAAGAGCGCTCAAGGTTCTGCTGACGAGGCGCTTATGCTGAGCGAGGATCTGAGCACATGGGGCGCTAACCTCACAGCCGACGGCTCAATCGACATTTCGGGTGCGCTTGACAGCAAGATGCAGAACGTAGGCTGGACGGGCGAGAAGGTGTTCGAGTGTCCGGGCTGCGCAAAGCTCGGTTCGTCGAAGAAGCTGGGCAACCTCACCTCGCCGCTCATCACCGACCACTCGGCTACGAGCGTTACGGTAAGACTCTCGGCGAGCGCTTATGGCAGCGATGCTGCTGAGGCTACGGTGTCGCTGTTCGACAAGGACGACAGTGTTATCTCGGAGCAGACGGTGGGCGTGGACGGCACTATGACCACCGTGGTGCTTGCGAACGCTAACATGGAGGACTATAAGGTGAAGGTGCAGCCGAAGAAGCGTGGCTACGTCTTCTCTATCGCCATCTACGACGGCGACTTCTCGGCTGAGGACTTCCAAAGCATGGGCGTGGCTGAGAAGGCTGTGATGAAGGCTTCGGCGCAGCGCTTCTCAGACATCAAGACGACATCTTATAAGTTTGAGGGCTTAAACGCTGGGGCTACATACCAGTGGCGAGTGTGTGCTGTTGCTGGCAACGTGCTTTCGAAGTGGAGCGACTGGCAGACTGTAGACCTCAGCGCTTGGAGCACTATCGGCGATGTGACAGCGGACGCAACGCAGATGGCTGCGGAGGACGTGGTGAAGGTGTTCTCTTCGGTAGGCACACAGCTCGGCACGATGACATACGGCGAGTTCTGCGGCAAGAATATGCCGAAGGGCGTGTATGTAGTGAAGGGCGAGAAGGGTGCTCTGAAGGTTACTAAGTAAAGAAACAAAAAATGCTGCCTGGCAAACTTGCCGGGCAGCATTTTTTGTAACTATTATTTAAAAACTATGAATGCGAAGGTTGCAACTTTTATACTTCGACGGCGCTTGCTGCAATCTTCTTTTGCTTGAGGGCGTCGATAATTGTCTTGACGTTTTCCTGTGTGTCCTCAACTGGGATGGTGTGCTTCTTAGCCTTCAGTATGTTGTTGAGCGCTGATGGCGAGAGCTTGTAGCTCGAGCGGCAATACCTGCTGACGATGTTGAGTATGTCGGACTTTTGGGTGTTGGTTATCTTGCCCAGCAGGAGTATGTTGTACTTCATTTCGGGCTGCTTCACTTCCTCTGTCTTTGGCTCTTCAGGCTTCTGCTCCTCCTTCTTCTCTTCCTTTTCGGGCTTAGGTGTTGTGGAAGTAGCAGGCTTTTTTTCGGTAGGTTGCTCTGCGGGCTTTGGCTTCTCTGCTGGTGTTGGCTCGGGCAGCACTTCGGGCTCGTCGGGCTTCACCTCAACGAGTTGGTTGTTGAAGATTTCGAGGAGTTTCGAGATGCCCATCGGCATATCGGCTGAAGTAACGCTGAGATTGATGTCGATGCAGCGCTTGTTCATGTACTCGGCTTTCGTCTCCTTGCTCACTTCGGCAGAGTCGCCAGGCGCAGAGTATTTGGCTTTCAGAGAGAGTTTTCTTGTGTCGTGATTCATCCGGCTCTCTGTGACGGTGGCCTGAAATGTGAGGTCGACGCGGTCTATCTGCAGATAAGGTACGGGCACGATGAGGAGCAGCGGCATGACGATGCGATGAACTTGTCCTGCGGACTCGAAGTAGAACGAGACGGTGACAGGTTCGAGGCTGGAGTCGTCGTCGCCAGCCTGTGTGAATACCACCTCGTTGAGGTATTGTAGTGTGGCCTGCGCCGCTTCTTCTTGCGCGTTGACGCAGGCTGAGAGCGGAGCGCCGAGTATGCGGTTGAAGTCGAGCTCTTGAAGAAGGCTTTCTTGGTTGTCAACGGGTAGAGCCATATTCTTGGGTTTAGAGGGTTATTGTAAAAAAATATTATTGTTCTTATAGGGTGTTGTTGGGCGTGTCGGGCGGCGTTGCAGAGTGGAGCGGTCGGATGCTCATGCCGTTTGCGGCGGCAATCTGCAGCAGTCGGGCGAGTCCGGGCGATGGTTGCTGCGCTTCTGCCTTTATCTCTACACGTATGTTGTTGCGCAGGTCGTACTGAGAGACGGCAGACTCCTCGAGCTGCTTGTTGGATGGCGAGAGCGAGACCTTCAGTCCCTGCAGTCGGTTGGTCTTAGAGGACATGATGCTGACGAAGAAGCTGAGGTTGGCGTTGTCAATCTGTAGGAACGGCAGTGGTACGAGCGAGAGCAGCGGCACGCGCATGGTATAGCTTTGTCCGTTCATCTGCAGAGCAAAAGCCACCATGACCGGCTCTGAGCGTTCGCCGTTGTTGCAGAACGCCTCACGCCTGATCATCTTCATCGCCATCTCCGTAGCCTTTTGCTGTTCAGCGTTGCATACGGAGAGCGTATTGCGTATCATCTCAGAGAGCCAAAAGTTATCGTGCTTCTTTTTTTCTTGATCGTCCATTACTTATCGCGTTTGCGTTCGTTTTCTAATATATAACTAACGAACTCCGTGTATGCCGTGTCGATGGCACCGTTTCTACGATAGCCGTTGGTTATGGTGTTGTTATATGGTTCGCCATACGTATACCATCCGTTGGGGCGTTTTTCGAAAGCCTCCAATTCTCTTTTAAGAATACGTTTGCCTTCTTTTGAGTTGATGTCATACGGATATATGTAGTATGCCGTATAAAGTGCACGTATCAGATGATTTCGCAGCCAGTCTTTCTTCTTGCATGCTTTGCGCAGTTTTTCCTGGCGGTCAATGTTCCATTTTATGCTTTGAGTAGGATCGAATGTACAGCAAGAGTGAGCTTTTCCGCTATTGGTCGGAGGCAATGCGAATGGTTTTTGAGGGTCAACATGCACTTTGCTTATGCGGCTTGCAAGGTTTGCCTTCTTTCTTTGCTCAATGAATTTGTCCCAATCTCTCTTCTTTTGCTCTTCTTCTTCCTTCTTCTTTCGAGCTTCCTCCTCTCTGCGCAGTTTCTCGAGTCTTTCCTGCTCTTCCTTCTTCTTGCGTTCCTCCTCTTGCTTTCTCAGTTCTTCTTGTTTCTTCAGTTCTTCGTTCCTTCTCTGCTCTTCACGTTCAGACTCTTGCTTTTTGTATTCAGCCAAAGCATTTACAAGAGCGCCCACCATACGCTCTTTCTTTTTAATGTGTTCGAGGCGTTTGTGCTCAGTCTCTCGTTTCATGTCCTCCATCTGCTGAGGCGTGAGCGTGTCGTGTACGATGAGATTGTTTGTGAAGAATTCGAGCATCTTCGCCATGCCAGAAGGCATAGAGCTTGTTGAGGCGCGTACATTGATGCCCATCTTGCTCTCAACAGATACCGATTGCTCGTCGTCCTCGGTGCGTGTATAGCCTTCCGTAGCATATTTCGCCTCTATCTTTCCGTCGTCGCATGCAGTGATATCCGCTGTGAAGTTCAGGTCGATATAGTCGATGTGCATATATGGAATAGGCACGATGGTCATAAGCGGCACTGTCATGCGTGTTTTCTCTCCATTCATTATGAATGTAAAGGTGACGGTGATTGGCTCGACACCTTCCGGGTCGAGTTCTGAGTTGGTCATTGTAAAGCCGCGTATGAAGTCGATGGTGGTTTGCGCAGCCTCTGCTTGAGCACGTACGCACGCAGCCAGCGGACCGCCTATGATGTTTCCAAAAGGAATGGAATTGAGGGCGCTCGCGACCTTGCTACCAGAGTTTGTATTAGGTCCATCTGCCATAGTCTATAGTATTTATCGTTGGAAAGAACTTGCCTTGTTCAGGTTTTGCTGTGCATCGTTTACGTTTTTCAGTATCTCCATCGCACGTTTCGATTCGTTGCGGTTTATAGTGAGTGTCAGACCGCAATGCATACAGTGAAGTCCGCTTGAATAAAGCAGTTCGGGGATGGATGTAGGAATGAATGCTCCACACTGCGGACAGTTGAGTCCTGGGGTCTTTTGCTGATTGTTGTTCATCATAGCTGAAAGTGTTAATGGTTTTTGTTATTAATTTGTTAGTTCTGTTTATCCACCACCTTGATAGTGCTCTCGGTGGCTTGTAGCAGACCGCGCATGCCGTCGGGCAGCAGCACCGGTTCGAGTTTTATGTGCACCTTCACGTTCGTCATCTTCTGCATCGAGGTGGATTCTTTCGTTGTGGTCTTTCCGCTGCGTAGCAAAGGATTTCTCTTTTTCTGCGTGCTTTGGTTGCTTAGTCTTACACGAATACCTGCAAGCGACTTGATTTTTTTCAGCAATATTTCTTGTTCTTCCTTGCTGAGGTCGTCGATGCTTGTCTTTTTCTTCTTTTGGTTGTAGATAGGGTAGTTCTCCTCGAATTCCTTCACATCCTGCTTTGTCGCAGTAGAAATGTCGATTTGCGCTTCGATGTCGAACGTAGCTTCTGCCACACGCAGCAAAGGTAGCGGCAACAGCGAGAGTTTCGGAATAGATACTATTTGCTCGCGTCCGTTAGAGTCGGTCATCTCGAAGTCGACCATCTTCAACCGTTCGTGTCCGTTTGAACCGTTCGCAGGTTCCAACGCATACGTACGCAACACATCCAGATAATCCTCGGCTGCCTTTTGGTCGGCTGCGATAGTCGACTCAATCAATGCGCTCAGCATGTCTGCCAAGTTCATATCAGTCGAATCGTTAAATTCGACTGGCAGTTGCGTATTCTCCGCATTTTGGTTATTGTCAATATCAGCCATAGTCGTATTATCAGAGGTTTTATGTTTCAGAAATCTTTACGCCGTTGCGCGTAGACACCTTCAGCGTGATGTTGTGTATAGCGCTCTCTGGCAGTTCTGCCAGCTGTTCGGCGTCCACAATCACGTCCAATGCCTTTATTTCGTCTTCCGACTTTTCTTCGAACAGTTCGCAAGTGTCTTCGATTGCGAAACGGAACGACAACTCAAGGTCGCCGATTGTCACGGCGGGCAGATTGAGCTGGTGCATGACGCCCGCTTCACGATACTGGTCGGCGAGCGACTCTGTTAGTAGATTTGCCTGGTGCTGCGCAGACAGAACGTCGCGCAGCACTGAGGCTATTACATCTTGTAATCTTGCCATACTTAAATGGGTTTTTATGATACAAATACAATGCGAGTCAGTTCGCCAGCGGAAACCATGTAGACACCTTTAGCCTTGAAGATAAGCAGCATTTCGTCGCCACTCTCCAGCATGTCGGGCTTTGCTTCGCCTTCAATCGGCTCGCAGGTGACGTCTGTTGGTGCGTAAGCGCCTTTGCCGTTGCGGTATGATACAGATATGACTCCGTAGTTGTTCACGAGCGATATACGATCTGCCGAAACTTGCAGTGTTCCCTTCGGGTCGATCACTTCTGTCGAGTCGTCGAGTATTCCAAGCAATCGGTCGATGCCGCGTGGCATCTCGCCTTCGCTGGCTGTGATGCTGATGTCCATCGTTGATTCCACGCTGTAGCGCGAATCGCGAGTTGCGCCGGAGTCTTTCTTCGACGAGTAGCCGACTGACATTGTCGGTGTCGTAGATATCGTAGGCTTTGCGCCAGCAGCACTTGCAGCAGTTTTGTTTGATGAAGCAGCGGAATTGTCTGTTGAAGCAGCAGGCTCGTCACCCGTTTTTTCGTTATTGCCTTTTGAGGAAGAGTCCTTAGCCGGTTTTGCCGAAGCTGCCGACTTGCTGCCGTTGTCTGTTGACATTCCGGCGTTGATGGGTGTGCCACCGCTGCCTACCGAAGCAACAACTCCAGACATTGCGTTCACTTTAGCCTTGAACGTATAGCTCATCGTAGAGATGGAGAGGCGCGGAACCGGCATCAATGTGAGAAGCGGCACACGCATCTTCACCTGCTTGCCGTCGCGGAAGAAGTTCATCGTAACGTAAGTTATCTGTCCTTGTCCGTTTTCGTCCACCTTTATGCCTTCTTCGCGTATGTAGCTAAGCGTTTCCTTTGCCAGGTCGCGCTGCGCTTTCACAGCAGCACGGAGCGGATTGCCGATAAGTTCGTCGAAAGAGATTTTGCCCAACAGATTTATAGAGTCGGAAACGAAAGCTTTGTCAACCTGCACTTCGCTCAAATCTTTCATCTGATCGCCTAAGGAAGGAGTTTTTTCCTTTTTCTGAGCTGCATTATGGGCATCGCCCAATGCTCCAATTACGGATGTAGTTGTGTCAACAACCTTGTCGAGCGTGCTCTTTTCTTCTTTCTTCTTGCTATCGTCAGACTTATTGTCTTCGCTCTTTTCAGACTTTTTACCTTCATTAGACTCATGCCTTTGATTTTTGTCTTTGTCTGTAGAAGGTGCCGGCGGATTCTCTTCCGTAGGTGGTGATGAGCCACCTTCCGGCATCAAATCATTGTTGTTATTCTCATTATCTGACATAGTCGGTTACTAATTAGTTACGTTAATGACCAGCATTCTTTCGCCAGCCTTTGCACAATAGAATCCCTCGTTCTTGAACACACACAGAATGCCTGAGTCGTCAGCTGCCTTTTGTAAGTCGGTAGATGTCAATTCTGCTTTAGGTTTAAAGTCCTCATATTTGTATAACTTGATATCTTGTGGAGCGTAGTACCCCTCTGTATTCTTGTACGAAATATAAGTGCTGCCGCCATCCTTCAGGCTTACCACCTGGTTAGACACGTTCAGCTCACCCTTTGTGTTGATAGAGTCGATAGAGGTGTTCAGCATTTCTAACACTTTAGCCATGCCAGCCGGCATATCGTCCTGACCCGCCTTAACGTTTACGTCCATAGTGTACTCCACGCTGTACTTAGATTCGCGTGTAGCGGTGGAGTCCTTCTTACTCGATATGCTTGTGCTCAATTCCAGACTCGATTTCACAATGCCTATATTGACACTGGTGTTCGATTTCATTCCCATCTCCATAGCGGTCGATTTCTTGTCGGTCTGCGATGTGGCAGATGCCGCCGAGATGCGCGCCTTGAATGCGATGTCAATCTCGCGAATTGCCATGTAAGGAATAGGCACAATTGTCAGCAATGGCAGACTGAGAGTCACCGAATGTCCGTCTTTACGGTATTCGAAGTTCACGTATATAGCCTTTTTCCCGCCGTCTTCAGTGTCTGTGAGTCCTACGTCTCGTATGAACTCCCACGATGTTAGCGCCGCTTGTTTCTGCGCTTCGACACAAGCTGAAAGCGGTCCGCCGATGAGAGTGCCAAAAGGTAGTGACTGTAAGGCATTGTTCGCGACGGTAGAAGGTGTCGTATCAATCTTTGCCATAACCTTTAGAGTTAAATGTTTACGAATAGATGCTCTTTTTGTGAGGCATCGTGAACAAATATGCAAAGGTTTACTCCTGCTTCAAAACCTTTACGCTAACCTTCTGTACATCGCCGCATGATATGATATATTCTTTATCCGATGGGAGAAGCATGAACTCCATAGTCTTGTCCATCTGGTTGACCATGGCTTCTTTGGCATTTTCACACTTAATGTTTGTCGGGTCATACAAGCCATTTGGAGTCTTGTACTGAGCGATAACCTTAACCGGTAGGTATTTAGTGGCATTCTGACCACTATTCGGGTCCTTCTCTGCGTAGAACGTTGTATCGTTCACGCTCAGTTCGCCGTCGGGTGAACAAAGGTCCATAGCCGCTCCGAGCATCTCGAGAATCTTTGCCATGCCAGCAGGCATTGACTCCTGACCTGCGTGTACAGCAACGTCGATGGTAGCCTCTACGCTGAACTTCGAGTCCTGCGTGCTCTTAGAGTCGCGCTTTGTCGAGAAGGTTGAGTTGATAGTGGTTGTCTTTCTTCTGAACAATCCCGATTTTCTTGTCGATTTTTTGTTTCCTTTAGATTCGTATTCTGTCTCGGTGCTACTCGATTCGCTCTCCACACCATTAACTGTAGCCTTAAAGCTGATGTCAACGCTGTTGATTGCGATATACGGAATCGGAACGATAGCTATCAGCGGAACGTTGATAACCACCTTGCGACCGTTCTGAATAAAGCTGAAGCTAACATAGATAGCCGACTTTTCGCCAGTCTCCTTGTCTTCGTTCAGACATACATTGTTGATGAAGTTGATACTTGTCATTGCTGCATCGTTCTGCGCTTGAATACAAGCGCTAAGCGGACCGCCGATAAGGTTATCGAAAGGAAGTCCCTGCAGTGTACCGATAGATTTGTTTGCTACATCCATAGGTTTAAGTTTTAAAAAGTTATAGGTTCTTTGCTTAGACCTACTGACAAGATTGAACCATATAAATTCTTGCCAAGTCTGTTTGTGTTAATGTTTTTTTGTGTCGTGTTGTTAGGGTGTTTGTTATGAGAGTCTTACTTAGCTGCGTACGCCTTGTAAGCGTTGAGCAGCTTTGTGTCGTACTGGTTCTTGGCGTATTCGCTTCCGTTGTATAGACGTGCGAAGGTAGCCCACTTCTTTGCTTGTAGTGCGGCGTGCATCTGTGGGTTCTTTGTTATGAATCGGCAGAAGGCGAGCAACTGACTGCGTTCGCTCTGGCACATAGCGCTTACGAACTGCGCTACGGTTTTGAATCCGCAGAGTGCGTACTGGAAGCCCATAATCTGGAACATTCCCCAACTTGCCGAAGCGTTGGCTGCGTCAGCGTTTATCTTGCGTGCCTGCTCGAGGCGAGCGTATTCGCCGATGCCACCTTTGTAGTGGGTCTTTGTCCACTTCGGGTAGAGTATGGAGGCGTTTGCTGCCTGGTATTTGGCAGGATCTATTTTGCGCAGCTGCAGCTGTCGCCAGAAGATATGACCTTCGAAGAGTAGTTGCGGCTTGCCTGCGGCGAGGAATCCTCCGCGTCCGGCTGTCTCCACTTTCTGCACCGACTTGAGCGCTGCTGTCTCGCAGTCGAGTAGAAGAGCGGCTAATCTGAAGTCGTCTTCAGTGAGTCGTGCGGCTGCCGGGCGCTGATGGAAGAAGAGTGCCTGCCATGTAGAGTAACCGACGATGCCGTCAGCTACGAGTTTTAGACTTTGCTGGAATGCCTTTACAGCGGCGAGTGTGCCGGGGCCGAATGCTCCGTCAGCGGTTAGCTTGTTACCAATACGGTTGAGTTCTGTTTGTAGTATCTTTACTGCGGCGTCACGCATTCCGAGTTTTAAGGTTTTCATAGTGGTTGTGGTTTTAGTTTAACGTTTTTGTGTTTGGTTGGGGCAAATATAGCGAAAATATGAACGTAAAAAAATAAAAAGGTGAAAAAATGAAAAGATTTTAAGATTTTTTGGGGAGTTAGGATGAAAAAATCCGTTTAATCGGGTTAATCGGTTGTTTGGTTGAGGTTGTTTAACAACGGATTAAGCGGATTAAGCGGATTTTCTTTGTGGCTGTAATTGTGGTGTGTGTGGGTGTGTGGCTACGGCAGGGATGGCCGCACCCCCGC
>ERZ780090.327-NODE-327-length-20347-cov-4.36817_pt1 | contig 20347 bp, 15 predicted proteins | sample MGYA00433086_ERZ780090 | MGnify/ENA primary metagenome ERZ780090 (study PRJEB29588, sample SAMEA1972002) | human gut metagenome | biome: human gut; feature: human-associated habitat; material: faeces | place: Denmark | collected 2008/2010 ...
TTACATTCAGAACAAGAGAATTCGAGCAGATGGAATTAGAGTTCTTCTGCAAGCCTGGAACAGATCTTGAGTGGTTCACATACTGGAGACAGTACTGCATCGACTGGCTTAAGGCATTAGGAATGAAGGAAGATGAGATGAGAGCAAGAGATCATTCACCAGAAGAACTCTGTTTCTACTCTAAGGGAACAACAGATATCGAATTCCTCTTCCCATTCGGATGGGGCGAGCTCTGGGGTATTGCAGACAGAACAGATTATGACCTTACTCAGCATCAGACAGTATCTGGTGAAGATATGTCATACTTTGATGATGAAGCTAAGGAGAAGTATATACCATATGTTATTGAGCCTTCACTTGGTGCGGATCGTGTAACATTAGCATTCCTTTGCTCAGCTTATGATGAGGAAGAGCTTGAAGGCGGAGATGTAAGAACGGTTCTTCATTTCCATCCTGCATTAGCACCAGTTAAGATAGGTATTCTTCCACTTTCTAAGAAGTTAAATGAAGGTGCAGAAAAGGTGTATGCAGAACTTTCTAAGTATTACAATTGTGAGTTTGATGACAGAGGTAATATTGGAAAGAGATACAGAAGACAGGATGAGATTGGTACTCCATTCTGTATCACATATGATTTCGATTCAGAAGAAGATGGTGCTGTAACTGTAAGAGACAGAGATACAATGCAACAGGAAAGAATAAAGATAGCAGATCTTAAGGCGTATTTTGAAGATAAGTTCAGATTTTAATTAATAAAAGAACGGAATTTAAATCGATAATTAAAAGGAAAGAATTATGCTGTGTACTAAATGTGGTCAGGAATATGAGGGCAGTCAGTGCCCAAGATGTGATGGACCTGTTATATTAGTTAACAACAGTGATTATCTTGCCAGAAGAAAAGCATATGAGGAGAAGCAGGCTTTGAAAGAGAGGTCTGCTTCTTCTGATAAAAAAGAGGAATCACAGAGTGACTATGGACAGGCATTAGCAAAACGCGTGCAGGCGATAAAGAATCAGAGCAGAAACAAGACAGAAAGTAAGAAGCAGAGTCAGAACAGAAGCAAAGCGGACAGCAGAAAGCAGGGACAAAGTAGCGGAAAAACAGGTGGCAACAGGAATGGTAATCAGGAAAAGCCACAGATAAGAATTGCACGACATAAAGTAAACAAAAGAATGAAAATGATAGCGGCAGTGCTGATAGCAGTAGTGCTTATTGGTGTCGCAGCATTTGGAATATACAAGCTTGCAACTAAGAAGAATTATGCTCTTTATGTAAGCTACAACGGAAAGATATATGATATAGCAGGGCTGGACAGCAATTATGTGTGTGATGAAAGTGATGCAATATTTGCGGCAGACAGTAAGACCTTCTATACAGCACAGTGGCCGGAACAGATAGATTCAGGTAAGAATATCTTAAGCGTTGCGAGTGACAATGGAAAGTATTTCGTTACGGTAACATATGATGAGTCCAACTCGTCTGGCAGATATTCAATGTACATATGGAGTAAGGACGAATGTGTTCTTGTGTCAGAAGATAATCTGCAGAAAGAGATTGTGTATATCTCTGATGACGGTCTTGTTATATACACGAATATTAATATTATTAATGACGAGGGTTCTACTAATGGTACAAGCCTTGCCATGAGCAGAGTCAAAGAAGTTAAGAAACAGCCTGAGGCACAGACAACTCTTATAGAGGGTAATCTTAATAAGGCATATGTGTATGAGTCAAAGCACTTGATAGTATGTCTTACTAATGCAGGCTCATTGTATACATATGATTATGAGAAAAAAGAAAAGCCGGTTTCAGTTGCAGATGCAGTTATGCAGTTATGGCCTGTGTCAGAGAACATGACAGGTGTGTATACAGCGAATGCAGACAGTCTTAACACAAGAAAAGATGTGGATACATTGCTGTATTCTAAGAGTGATGGAGTATATTATTACTCATGTAAAGATGCATCTGCGTATAAGATAGACAAGAAGACAGACAATGATGCAGATTATGTATTTGATAGAGACAATTCGCTTATATACAGAATTTCAGGTACATCAATGACATCAGCACTTATCAGAGAAACTAAAGTGAGTGAGTATGTGGATGTTGATTCTATGACTAAGGAAAAGAATTACATATATAATTCATCAGATAGTCAGATAGTGTATGTTAATGCGAAAGGACAGCTTCGAGTAGTTGATAACAACAAGATTACAGACATTGCGTCAGATGTTAATGCAGGTTCATTATCTAAAGTGTATAATAAAAGTAAGGCTCTGACATACGTTTCAGGCGGCAGGCAGTTCTATATGGATAACATTAAGAGCAAAGCTGTTGCAATTCTGGAATCAGATGCAGTTACAGATACAGAGGGAACATATTTTTACAAGAACCGGATCTATGCGTATGATGCTGATAATATTCTTTATTCTAATACGCTGAAAGGAAATAACAGCAGCCAGATAGGCTACGTTGAAAGACTGTGGATTGGCACGGAACTAAGATAATTGCAAATGTATTAAGACAGGTATAAGTTATGGATTTATTTGAATATATGCGTGAAAACAATAAGAATACGGAATCTCCGCTGGCTATGAGATTAAGACCGGAAACGCTCGATGAAATGGTAGGACAGTCTCATATAATCGGAAAGGACAAGCTGCTTTACAGGGCAATTAAAGCTGATAAGCTTAGCTCAGTAATATTTTATGGTCCGCCGGGAACAGGGAAGACAACTTTAGCAAGGATAATTGCCAATACAACAAGTGCAGAGTTCAACCAGGTTAATGCCACAGTTGCCGGAAAGAAGGATATGGAAGAGGTTGTTGCCAAGGCGAAAGACAATCTTGGAATGTATGGAAGAAAGACAATACTTTTCGTAGACGAGATTCACCGCTTTAATAAGGGGCAGCAGGATTATCTTCTGCCATTTGTTGAGGACGGAACAATAATTCTTATTGGTGCAACGACAGAGAATCCGTACTTTGAAGTAAATGGAGCTTTGATTTCAAGGTCAATAATATTCGAATTAAAACCACTTGAGAAAGACGATATCAAGACAATAATAAAGCGTGCTGTGTATGATGAGAAGAAGGGCATGGGAAGCTACAATGCAGCGATAGACGATGATGCACTTGAATTTCTTGCAGATATATCCAATGGAGATGCGAGAAATGCACTTAATGCCATTGAACTTGGAATACTCACAACAGACAGGTCAGAGGATGGAGTTATACATATAGACCTTGCAACAGCACAGGAATGCATCCAGAAGCGTTCGGTAAGATATGATAAAGAGGGTGACAACCACTACGATACAATATCAGCATTTATTAAGAGCATGAGAGGCTCAGATCCTGATGCAGTAAGCTATTATCTTGCAAAGATGCTGTATGCAGGTGAAGATATCAAATTCATTGCAAGGCGAATAATGATATGTGCAAGTGAGGATGTCGGTAATGCTGACCCTAATGCACTGCAGGTTGCAGTTGCTGCGGCACAGGCTGTTGAGCGTATTGGCATGCCTGAGGCGAGAATTATACTTAGTCAGGCTGCACTTTATATTGCAACAGCACCTAAGAGCAATTCATGTATCAAGGCAATTGATAAAGCAATGGATGTTGTTAAGAATTCAAAGACTGCACCGGTTCCTGTACATTTGCAGGATGCCCATTATAAGGGCAGTGCCAAATTAGGACACGGAGTAGGATACTTATATGCACATGATTATCCTAATCATTATGTCAGACAGCAGTATCTTCCGGATGCTTATGTGAATGAAAAATTCTATGAGCCAGGCGATATGGGATATGAGAAGGATATTAAGAAACATTTGGAGAAGATTAAGTCGGAGGCATAGTTTGCAATGAGAGATTTCATAAACAGACTTTCAAGAGGCAGTTCAATTATTAATATACCAAAGCTGTCATGCAGTGAAGAGCAGACTACCATGACTACCATGAGTGATGCGGCTGCAGAGGACAGCTCTGCTAATGATGCCACGAATGATGTCTATGAAACAGAACATGCTGATAATGTGCATGCTAAAGAGGAGGCTGTAGTTCTTACAATAGATAATGATGAGAATACAGTTACGAAGAAAGAAGAGCCTGAAAAATATGGATTTGAGCTTAAAAAGAGCGGCACGGAGCTGACACAGATTCATATATATGCAGATGCAGAATTTATCGAATTAGAGAAAAATGATATATCGACAGATGATTTTGCAGGCGACAGACTGGATATTAATTACATAATTAATCCGGAAAAGATGCACGCAGGCAATAATTATGGATATATTCATGTTGACAGCTATACACAGCATCTTAAAGTAAAGGTAAGTGCTGTTGCTTCTAAAGCTGCTGGTGAAGAGTTTGAGGTAAGATGGGAAGAAAGACAGGCAGAATATAAGCTTACAAAGCTTTATCTTGATTTCAGAATGAAAAAGATAAAGAAAGAAAAATGGCTTTCATCATCAATGCAGATAGTAGACCGCATAAGAGGAATAAAAGGACAGGATCCGTTCTATGACCTTGTACAGGTCCAGCTTCTTGCCATGTCAGGACGGGAAGAGAGCGCAGTCCAGATATTTGACGGATTTAAGAAAGATATAATGGGAAGGATAGGCGATAATGTAGAATTATACTGTTATTTCCTGTATGTCTCAACACTGATGGTAAAGGAAGAAGAATACACAGCACAGGTATATTCGCAGGTTAAGAAGTTCTATGAGAACGGATATGATACATACAGAGTACTGTGGATATTGTTCTACCTTGGCCCTGATTCAGAAAGCAACAAGAGCATTAAACTCATAAGAATTAAAGATACTGTCAATACAGGCTGTACAAGTCCTGTAATGTATATAGAGGCACTTAATATAATTAATGCACAGCCGGTATTACTAAGAGTCCTTAACCAGTTTGAAATACGTGTGATTAATTACGGCTGTAAGAATGGCATTATAACTGAAAAGCTTGCAATGCAGATTGCAGATGTTGCAGCTAATGAGAAGAACATTAGTATTAATACGCTCATTATCCTTAAGAAATTATATGAGCAGTTTGATAAAGACGAAATATTAACAGTGCTTGTGACCCAGATGATAAGAATGGGAATGACAGGTGATAACTGTTTTGAAATATATGCAAAAGGTGTGTTAAGAGGTTTGAGAATAACCCGTTTATATGAGTTCTACATAGCGAGCATGCCAAAAAACATAGAAAGACAGCTTCCTAAGATAGTTCTTATGTACTTTGCATATGATAATATACTGTCAGATTCAGATAAAGCATTTTTATATGCAAATATTGTGACAGGCAGGGATTCATATTATAAGAACATCTATGAAGGATATGACAGAAATATAGAGATATTCGTGTATGAGCAGCTGAAAGACGGAAAGATAAGTGATAATCTGGCTGTGCTTTATAAGGCACTGCTAAAGACACAGCTCATTAGCAAGGAGACAGGCAGCTTCATAAGCAGGATGCCATATATGCACAGGGTACGATGCTTTAGTGATGTGGTGAGCAGAGTACATGTAAGACACCCTGAGTTTGCAGAAGAGACGGTGTATGAACTTTCTGAAAAAATTGCATATATATGCATGTATGCAGGTGACTGTGAGATAACATTTGAATGCAGTGATGGGGTTATCAGGAAAGATACTATCGATTACGAGATAGAGAAAGTATTCGATGCAGGGCAATATGAAGAAGTGTTTGACGCGGCAGCTGAATATGGCATGGATAATGATGGAATTATCATGAGCCGCATTAACGACATGCATAAGAAGTCAGAATATACTCCTGAATTATTAGACTATTACAAATGTATCAAGAAGTCTGACAATATAAGCAGTGCTTACAGATATCAGATTAATTCATGGATGATAGAATATTATTACACATATTACAAGGATAATGATTTCTGGCACGAATATGTCAGCGTGGATACAGATGACCTTTCAGACAAGGATGCGCAAAGACTTATAGAGACACTTACAGAGGCAGGAATGTATTCACAGAGCTTTGAACTTGTAAGCAGGTATGGATGCTGCAAGGCGGCTCCTGCCAGGCTTCTTAAGATGGCAGATTACATACTTACTAATGTGTCGGATGAACATAACAAAGTGCTTGACGATGTTACAGCGTATGTATTTGGACAGCACATATATAATGAACCTGTTCTTGCATATATGTCCGATTATTTCAATGGAACGAATGACGAGATGTACAATGTGTGGAAAGCCGCTATTAATTATGGTGTAAATGTATCGCATATGTCCGAGAGACTTCTTGCACAGATGATGTACACGGGCGTTCATACAGGAAGATTGACAGAAGTATTCACAGATTATTACAGTAAAATGCCTGACAAATTGATAGTTAAAGCATATCTTTCATACAATTCACAATTCTATCTTCTCAGGCAGAAGAAAGCGAATGACATTGTATTCCGTGTTATAGAGGAATATATGAAAGAGGGGTATGGTCTGCCAGAGTGCTGTTATGTGGCATGGCTTAAGAACATCTCCAAGAATCCGCTGGCACTTAAAGAAGATGACAGCGAAAGAGAGCTTGCACAGACAGTTCTTAATGAATTGTGTGAAAATGACAGAATATACAGTTTCTATAAGAAATTCAAGGGAGTGCTTGATATACCTTATAATATGCAGGGACTTACAATTATTGAATACATATCAGCTCCGGCAGATAAGGTTACAATATCGTACACAATTAACGGAGGCGACAGGCTTACACAGCTTATGAAATCCAACGAATGGGGCATATTCACATGCAGATTCCATCTGTTCTATGGAGATGTTCTTGAGTACACATTTTCAGTCAATAATGAAGATAATGACATGCAGCCGGTAGTGTATGAATTCAAAGATGTATTTGGAGAGAATACACAAGGACGCACAGACATGCTCAACGAGTGCCTTGCAAGCAGACAGCAGCACGAGCTTGCTGCCCTTAAGAAACAGATGCACAGCTATAGTGTCGAGGAATACGTTACAAGAGAAATGTTTACAATTGCGAAATGAGGATAACAGATATGGATAAGGAGAGAGGGCTTATAGCAGGAATAGACCTGAGCGGGACAAGAATTCAGGCAAGTGTATATTCGCATAATTCTGGCAGTGTCCAGTCTGTAAAGCTTACAGAAGATTCGCATGAGAAGACTAATCTTATTAATGTTATTGCCGAGTGCATGCGTGCCACAGGAGAGTCACAGATTAAAAGCATATGTGTGACAATTGCTGATTACAATGGGGATGAGATTGCAGCGGTGATGGCAGACCTTGAAAAATGTGGTGCTATGAAAGGACACTGGCAGATATTAAGCAGGGTTGAGAGCTTTGCATATTATGCATATAAACAGAAAAGTGAACTTCATTCCATGGGAGTTGTGCTTATGGATTATACGCAGGAGGGGCTAAAGTGTGACCACCTTGCCATAAGAAAGAGTGACAATACAAGCTATCTTCTGCAGGAGCATACAGGATATACATCGGATGTATTAAAAGAAGTATACGGAAGTAAGAATATTGACGGGGCTGAGAATGAATTATGCACATTTGCAGAAGATTACTTTGCCAGGAGGCGAGTGTCAGCTGCGTATCTTACCGGCGAGGGATTCGACATTGAAAAGCTGCCGGAAAGATTCGCCAAGCTTATGGTTACAAGAAGAAAAGCATTTGTAGGACAGAATCTTTTTACAAGAGGTGCATGCTTTGCGGCTATGGATATGTTACGACCTGAGATATTCAGGAATGTCGTCGTGCTTCTTGATAACCATGTCAAATGTGGTATAGAACTTGACATATCATCATATGGAAAGCCTATGAGATTCAGAATGGTAAGACCGGGCGTTAACTGGACTTTAGCCGGGCGTACAATAGAGTGCATACTTGAAGATATAAGAAGTATTACTTTCAAAGTGATTACCACAGACAACACAAGTTATGATGAGGTTGTGGATATAAGTGAGATTCCATTCAGGGAAGGCAGAACAACGAGAATATCAATACATGTGGAATTCATGGATGCAGACAGATGTAATATTACAATTAAAGACCTTGGATTCGGAGAATTTGTGAAGAGTTCAGGTAAAGTAATACACAGGGAACTAACATTAAGAAGCTGATAAATGTGAAAAACATTGCAGAATGGAGAATACAATGGGGAAAATAATATTGTGCAGGGGTCAGAGAACTGATAAGCCATATGTCACACCACAGACTGATATAAAGCTGTATTCAGCCGAAGAACTCTGTTACTACATATACAATAATATATACCTGATTGGGCAGGACCTGATAGACGATAACCTTATAGAATTTCTGCAGGCTGCGGGTGAAGGTGAGCTTGCAGCAAGAGTTAAGAAGCTTAAGGAATCGGGTGCTCCGCTTGCACAGATACTTGTGACTATTCTTAAGTCAATAGATTATTATTCTGTTGCAGAGATAGAACAGCTTAAGGAGATTCTTAACACACTTGGAAAACAGAGTGTGTGTGAGAGACTTAAGGCGAGAGGCGACGGTTATCTTAATGCGGATTTCTATTTTGCTGCAATCAGCTGTTATGAGTCAATTATAAAGGACTATAAGGGAAAAGACCTGCTGGCAGCAGATTATGCCAAAGTATATCATAATCTTGGCACTTCATATGCAAGAATGTTCATGTATGAAAAGGCAGTGGAGTATTATAACGAGGCTTACAGACTGGGTCAGCATGAGGAATCAAAAAAATGCAGCATAGCCGCGTCTATTATGGCTAAGAAGGACAAAGAGCCGGTCAATGTGGATGTGCAGGAAGATGAGTATGTTGTACAGAGAGAGTTAGAGACTCTTATGGATAATGCAAGATACAGTGATGAATACAGAGAACTTGAAGATATAGACAGACTCAAGGGTGACGGTAATCTTACACAGTTTAATCAGGCAATAGACGCAAAACTAACATCATGGGTTGCAAATTTAAAACGATATGTTACAATTAACAGTGGCTTTTTACGCAGATAATTGATAAAAAGCGAAAGAAGTATGGAGGCTATAAGGATGAAAGAAAGACTTGAAGCAATTAGAGAAAGAGCTTTAGCACAGATTAATGAAACTGATTCGCTTGATAAGCTGAATGATATCAGAGTCGCTTTCCTTGGAAAGAAGGGTGAACTTACAGAAGTACTTAAAGGTATGAAGGATGTTGCACCAGAAGATAGACCTAAGGTTGGTCAGATTGTTAATGAGACAAGACAGGCAATTGAAGAAGTATTAGAAAAGGCTAAGACAGAATTAGCTGCCAAGAAGAGAGAATTTCAGTTAAAGAGTGAAGTAATAGATGTTACTCTTCCATCTAAGAGGGATGAGTTAGGACATAAGCATCCTAATACACTTGCATTAGAGGAAATCCAGAAGATATTCATCGGAATGGGTTATGAAGTAGTTGACGGACCAGAAGTTGAGTATGATTACTACAATTTTGAGGCACTTAATATACCAGCTAACCACCCGGCTAAGGATGAACAGGATACATTCTACATCAATGATAAGATAGTACTCCGTACACAGACTTCCCCTGTTCAGGCAAGAGTTATGGAGAAGGGCAAGCTCCCTATCAGAATGATTTCTCCAGGACGTGTATACAGAGCAGATGAAGTTGATGCTACACATTCACCATGCTTCCATCAGGTAGAAGGTCTTGTAATTGATAAGGGAATCACATTTGCAGACCTTAAAGGAACTTTAGCAGAATTCGCTAAGGAGCTTTTCGGACCTGATACTAAAGTTAAATTCAGACCACATCATTTCCCATTCACTGAGCCTAGTGCCGAGATGGATGTAAGCTGTTTCAAATGTGGTGGTAAAGGATGCCGTTTCTGTAAGGGCGAGGGATGGATTGAAATCCTCGGCTGTGGAATGGTTCACCCACATGTATTCGAGCTTTGCGGAATTGATAAGGAAGAATATACAGGATTTGCCTTTGGTGTAGGACTTGAGAGAGTTGCTCTTCTTAAGTACGAAATCGATGACATGAGACTTCTTTATGAGAACGATATCAGATTTATAAAGCAGTTCTAAATCGATTCATATAGTGGTCTAATGACTGGAATAAGATAAAGTATATTTAAGGAGAATGACGATATGAATACATCATTAAATTGGATAAAAGCAATGGTTCCAGGTCTTGAGTGTACAGATCAGGAATTCAGAGATGCAATGACACTTTCAGGAACTAAGGTAGAGTGTTTCAATGCATTTGACAAGAACCTTGATAAAATCGTAGTTGGACAGATTCTCTCAGTTGAGAGACATCCTGATGCAGATAAGCTTGTAATATGCCAGGTTAATGTTGGCAGCGAGAATGTCCAGATTGTAACAGGTGCACCTAACATTGAAGTTGGTTCAAGCGGACAGAAGGTTCCTGTAGTATTAGACGGAGGTAAAGTTGCCGGAGGACATGACGGCGGCGCACTTCCAGAAGACGGAATTAAGATTAAGAAGGGCAAGCTAAGAGGCGTAGAGTCATGCGGTATGATGTGCTCTATCGAGGAACTTGGTTCTTCAAGAGAATTCTTCCCGGATGCACCAGAGGAAGGAATATATATATTTGGAGATGATGCTGTTGTTGGTTCAAGTGCGGTAGAGTACTTAGGACTTAATGATACAGTATTTGAATATGAGATTACTAATAACCGTGTAGACTGCTACAGCGTTATCGGTATCGCAAGAGAGGCTGCTGCTACATTCAGAAAGCCTTTCAATCCACCGGTTGTTACTAAGACAGGTAACGATGAGGATGTTAACACAATGGTTTCAGTTGATATTGAAGCTAAAGAGCTTTGCTCAAGATATGTTGCAAGAGTTGTTAAGAATATCAGACTTGCTCCATCTCCAAAGTGGATGCAGCAAAGACTTATGACAGCAGGTATCAGACCAATCAACAACATCGTTGATATAACTAACTATGTTATGGAAGAATATGGTCAGCCAATGCATGCATATGACTATGACACTATTGCAGGTCACAAGATTGTTGTAAGAACAGCAACTGATGGCGAAAAGTTCGTAACACTTGACGGACAGGAGAGAACTCTTGACGCACAGACACTTCTTATCTGTGACGGTGAGAAGCCAGTTGGTATCGCAGGCATCATGGGTGGTGAGAACTCAATGATTACTGATGATGTACAGACAATGCTTTTTGAAGCAGCTACATTTGACGGAACTAACATAAGAAAGACAACTAAGAAGATTGGTTTAAGAACAGACGCATCTGGTAAGTTCGAGAAGGGACTTGACCCAGAGAACGCTATGGAAGCTATCAACAGAGCATGCCAGCTTATCGAGGAGCTTGATGCAGGTGATGTTGTAGGTGGTGCAGTTGATGTATATCCTGATCCTGTAACTAAGAAGAGACTTCCATTTGAGCCAGCTAAATACAATGCTTTACTTGGTACTAATGTATCAGATGAAGATATGCTTTCTTACTTTGAAAGACTTGAAGTTGAATATGATAAAGACGCTAATGAGCTTATCATCCCAACATTCAGACAGGATCTTAACAGAGATGCTGATATAGCAGAGGAAGTTGCAAGATTCTTCGGATATGACAACATTCCTACAACTCTTCCTAAGGGAGAGACAACAATGGGTAAGATTTCATTTGAGCAGAGCATTGAAGATGCAGCTTCTGAGGTTGCTCAGTTTACAGGATTCTCACAGGCTATGACATACTCATTCGAGAGCCCTAAGGTATTCGATAAGTTAAAGCTTCCTGTTGATTCTGTATACAGAAAGACAGTTGTAATCTCTAACCCATTAGGAGAGGATTTCTCAGTTATGAGAACACTTCCAATCCACGGAATGCTTACATCATTATCTACTAACTATAACAGAAGAAACAAGAATGTTAAGTTATATGAATTAGCTAAGGTTTACCTTGCAGCAGATGATGTTAACGAGCTTCCAGATGAAAGAGTTGAATTCACACTTGGAGCTTTCGGCAGCGTTGACTTCTACTCAATGAAGGGTGTTATTGAAGAATTCCTTGAGAAGATTGGAATGAAGAAGAAGCCAACATATGATGCTAAGGCTGGTATTCCATTCTTACATCCAGGCCGTCAGGCTGATGTATATTACGCTGATAAGAAGATTGGTTACATCGGAGAACTTCATCCGGATGTTGCCGATACTTACTCAATCGGTGAGAGAACATATATTGTTGTTATTGATATTCCAACAGTTACAGAAATGGCAAGCTTCGATAAGAAGTTCACAGGAATTGCAAAGTTCCCAGTTGTAACAAGAGATATCAGTATGGTAATGCCTAAGGAACTTCCAGTTGGTGAAGTTGAGAAGATTATTGAAAAGCGCGGTGGCAAGATATTAGAGAGCTACAACCTCTTCGATATCTACGAAGGAAGCCAGATTAAGGAAGGCTTCAAGTCAGTTGCTTATTCAATCGCATTCAGAGCTAAGGACAGAACACTTGAGGACAAGGACATCACACCAGTAATGGAGAAGATATTCAAGGACCTTGAGGCTGACGGAATCGAGCTTAGAAAGTAATACAGACCCGGATGTTGCAGTGGTCGATAAAGGGGCGGCGTGTGGCGCCGCCCCTTTGCTTTGAAAGGAGTAGTACATGGATTTACATGATTTTTATTATGATCTGCCAGAGGAACTTATTGCGCAGGATCCTTTGTCTGACAGATCAAGTTCAAGACTTATGGTGCTTGATAAAGAAACAGGAGAGATTGAACATAAGATATTCAGAGATATCGTAGATTATCTTAAGCCGGGTGACTGTCTTGTTGTTAATGACACTAAGGTAATACCAGCGAGACTTATAGGTACTAAAGTTGATACAGGAGCTGCTATTGAAGTGCTTCTCCTTAAAAGACTTGAAGACAGACAGGATACATGGGAAGTTCTTGTTAAGCCGGGAAAGAAGGCTAAGGTTGGTGCTAAGATAAGTTTTGGCGAAGGCAAGCTTATAGGAGAGGTTATTGATATAGTTGAAGAAGGAAACAGACTTATCCAGTTCACATATGATGGAATATTTGAAGAGATTCTTGATGAACTCGGACAGATGCCGCTTCCACCATACATAACACATAAACTTGAAGATAAGAACAGATACCAGACAGTATATGCAAAGCATGAAGGCTCTGCAGCAGCGCCTACTGCTGGATTACATTTTACAACAGAACTTCTTGAAAAAATCAAGGCTATGGGAGTTAATATTGCAAGAGTAACACTTCATGTAGGTCTTGGAACATTCAGACCAGTTAAGGTAGAAAATATTCTTGATCACCATATGCATTCAGAATTCTATGTTGTTACACAGGAAGCTGCTGATATGATTAATAATACAAGAAAGAATGGTGGCAGAGTAATTGCTGTTGGAACAACAAGTACAAGAACTCTTGAGTCAGTTGCACTTGAAGATGGAACAATTCCAGCTAAGAGTGGATGGACAGAGATATTCATATATCCGGGATATAAATTTAAGGCTATAGACTGTCTTATAACTAACTTCCATCTTCCAGAATCAACACTTGTTATGCTGGTATCAGCACTTGCTGGAAGAGAGCATGTGCTTCATGCCTATGAGGTTGCTGTGCAGGAAAAATACAGATTCTTCAGTTTTGGAGATGCTATGTTCATTAAATAATTCAAAAAATATATTTGAACTTCTTAAAGGTTAATGATATCATTAGATAGATTAAGTAAACATGAACAGATAAGAGGCTGCTCGGAATAGAGGATAATCATGGTCAAAGTTGAGAGAAGACAATCAAGAAGAACTGATGTTGATGTTATTATTTCTTTGAAAAAGCTTGATGAAAGTCGTATTTCTGCATGTTCCGGGGAGACAGTGGATGTTAATGTTATTAACATATCCAAGGGTGGCATAGCATTCAAATCAGACCGTAAGTTTGAGCTGAATACTTATTATTCGACAGTAATCACTCTTGATAATAAAGAACGTATAGAGGCTGTTGTTGAGATAATCAGAATGGAGAATCTTGGAGAGGCTGAGACTACCTATGGATGCAGATTCGTGGGGATTAGCGAGAAAGACCAGTTCAGAATTGAAGTGTACCAGCTTGTATATGAAAGCAATCACAATTAAATATCATGAGTAGCGCAGATGATCGCGGCTGCATTCGTGCAGGTGAGGAAAGTCCGGGCTTCATAGGGCAGGATGCCGGATAACGTCCGGTGGAGGTGACTCCAAGGCCAGTGCAACAGAAATATACCGCCATGGCGAAAGTTGTGGTAAGGGTGGAAAGGCAGAGTAAGAGACTACCGCATTGCTGGTAACAGCAGTGGCACATGTAAACCCCATCCGAAGCAAGACCAAACAAAAGCGTTACAAAGGCTGCCCGCCAAGCTTTAGGTAGGTCGCTTGAGCCTGCTGGTAACAGCAGGACTAGATAGATGATCGTCACAGCTATGCTGACATAACCCGGCTTATAGCGCTGCTCATTTTATTATTTAAAGAACAAACAGCTCCCATGGGTATATTTTTACCTATGGGAGTTATTTAATTGGTGGATATAAATTCAATTCTGAGTGTATCAATGCAAGAATGTGATATATACTTATAACAGAAATAATCGAAATGAATTGTGCTTAGAGAAATTAATTATAGAGAATTAAGAGAAGGACATAATTTGGAAACGCTATATATTGGTGGGGAATTTGAAAAATATGAATGATAATGCTGACACAATTGAAACGGCAGAACTTGATAAAGTTGTTGCGGATGTGTTAAATTATGATAATATGATGAATGTAGATATGTATATTGATGGATGCCTGAAAGGAAAAATATAAATAAATTGCAATGTAATGAATTAGATTTAGTAAAAATTCTCGAAGAACAAAATGAATCAAGCAGGAACGAAGAAAATGGGTATATATGGGTACTGTGTACATGCATAATGTTTTTAGGTGAATATAAGTTCTTCTGGAATAGATAATTGGGAGTGATATACAATGCAGGAAATGTTAAAAAAAGTAATAACCGACATTCTGACAACATTATACGAACCGTTCTGGTTTGCGCTGTTGTCAGCAATGTTGCTTACAATTGCATATATGTACTGCTATGAGCCGGATGGAGCGGGAAAAGGCTTCAAACCTATGATGTCTGCATGGCTTGGGAAATTCAAGAAAGATGCACATTTTCGGGAATTGTTCTTTTGGTTCTTCCTGACAGTAATTATTCTGTTTCGAACGCTGCTTAATAGAAAATTGTGGGCAAATCCATTATCAAATGTGATGGGAGGCTGGCAATTTATAGATGATAAAGGCAATGTTGTAGTCGATTCAATTGAGAATATAATAATGCTTATACCATGGGCATGGTTGTTGATTGCAGTGAAGAATAAGAAAAATGCAGTGAGAAGACCAGTAATGTATGCAGTAAAATTAGGATTTCTTTTCTCAATTTCAATAGAAATGTTACAGCTTATTCTAAGACTTGGTACATTCCAGTTGTCAGATATATGCTACAACACACTTGGCGGAATGATTGGTGGAGTGATGTACTGGATAATCAGACTGATAAGAAAACAATAAAAGGACTCTCTCGGTGTACACTTCACCGGGAGGGTTCTTTCTGCTTTAAATATACCGTGATCAGGCAAAGTGGGAACGTGAAAGAGCGGAAAGTGGTTTGTATTAAAAAGTTATGAGAAAATGTATCATAGTTACTAAAAATGTAGTGACTTCGATACATTTTATGTATGCCATATAATATACAGTATTGTCCTGTAAAACATTGACGAATATAGTCAGAAATGGTAGAATACTAGGCGGTGAATTTTGTATGAAAAAGTATTAAACTTTTATAAAATTCATATTTTATCTGTGCCATAGTTAATAAGATTGTGACACAACTATGTAGAATTGCAGAGGGAGATAATAAAGTGCAGCATATATTTTTAGTGGGAGCAAAATCATTAGGGGCATATGGTGGATATGAAACTTTCATTAACAAATTAACGGAGTATCACCAGAATAATTCTGATATTAAATATCATGTTGCAGTTAAGGCTAATGGACAAGGTTCAGGTATGCCTGATGGAGCGGTCCGTTGCAAGGATGGATATACATATCATAATGCTGAATGTTTTGAAATATCTATACCAGAGAGATTAGGAGCAGCACAGGCAATTTATTATGATTGTGCAGCCTTGAAGAAAAGTATAGAGATAATAAAACAACAGAAAATAAAAGAACCTATAGTCTATATTATGACATGCAGAATAGGACCTTTTTTTAATCATTATGCCAGAAGAATCAAAGCTCTTGGGGGCAAAGTGTTCCTTAATCCGGATGGACATGAGTGGATGAGAGCAAAATGGTCAGCACCAGTCAGAAAGTATTGGAAATACAGTGAGAAGAAGATGGTTCTTGGTTCTGATTTAATTGTGTGCGATTCAATCAATATCGAAAAATATATAAGAAATACATATAACGTGAACAATACAACATTTATTGCATATGGAGCAGAAACAGCTCCTAGTTCATGTAGTGAAGAAAAGTATCAGGAGTGGCTTGAGAGCAAGAATCTGAAAAAAGATAATTATTATTTAATTGTTGGAAGATTTGTTCCAGAGAACAATTATGAAACAATGATTAAAGAATATATGAAGTCACATACGAATAAAGACTTTGCTATTATTACAAATAATGATGAAAAGTTTCTTGATGAGCTTGAACAAAGATTACATTTTAGCAAAGATGCAAGAATTAAATTCGTGGGAACAGTCTATGATCAGGAACTCTTGAAAAAAATAAGAGAGGGAGCATATGGATATTTCCATGGACATGAAGTAGGCGGCACTAATCCGTCGTTATTAGAAGCTTTGGGCAGTACTAATCTTAACCTGTTGTTAGATGTTGGGTTTAATAGGGAAGTGGCACAGGATGCTGCTATGTATTGGACAAAGGACGATGGAAATCTTGCGCAGCTTATTGATGACTGTGAGAATATTGATAGAGAGCAGATTGGAAATAAGGCAAAAGAAAGAATTAAGACAGCTTATAGCTGGGAATTTATAAGTGAAAGATATAATCAGATTTGGAATACGTAGGTACATAAGGAAGGATTTAGTAAAGTGATAATTCTGCATTATTTTTTAGGGTTTCCTCCATATCGTACAGGAGGATTAACTAAATATGCTTTTGATTTAATGAAATCTCAAGCTGATGATGGCAATGATGTAATGGCATTGTGGCCAGGAGAAATAAAAAATTATTCTTGTAAACCAAAGATAAAAGAAAGAAAAAAAGTGGATAATATAAGAAACTTTGAAATTATTAATCCACTTCCTGTTTCATTAGACGAAGGTATTAATGAGTTTGATGCTTATACTAAAATATGTGATATTAATGTATATAAAATTTTTTTGAAAGAGAATCTTCCTGATGTTATACATATTCATACATTGATGGGGCTGCATAGAGAGTTTATACAGGCTGCTAATGAGCTTTCTATAAGAACTATAATGACATCTCATGATTATTTTGGAATCTGCCCCAAAGTTACGCTTTACAGATATGGTAAATGTTGTGATGATGACAATGGATGCGAAAATTGTATTCAATGCAATCTTGCACCTCTATCTTTAAAAAAGATTCAAATTATGCAATCACCAATATATAGACGACTGAAGAATACAGCTTTTGTTACGAAGTTAAGAAAACATCATAGAGGACAATTTTTTGATGAATCTGAACTTCCAGATATGCCAGATGTGAATGTTGGACAATTAAGTGAACATTATAAAAAGTTAAGAGAATATTATGTAAGCATGCTTGAATCTATAGATTATATTCATTTTAATTCCACCGTGTCAGAAAAAATATATAAAAGATATGTTAATCCGAAGGATAGTGGGGTTATATCTATTACTCACCAAGGAATAGAATTGCATGAAAGAAAAAAAATAGATACTGGTAAGAAGGTAATACTATGTCTTGCTCCAGCTAAGCCATTTAAAGGATGGAATGTATTAAAGGAAGCGTGCAATCAATTATGGGTGGAGAATGAAAACATAGAACTCAGAGTATATAGTCCGGTAATCAATCCTGAACCATATATGGTAGTTAAAGAAGATGGATTTACACATGATGAATTAGAACAAATGATGGGAGAAGCGGATGTATTAGTTGCACCAAGTATTTGGTATGAAACATTTGGATTTACAGTTTTGGAAGCATTGTCATACGGAGTACCAGTTATTGTTAGTAATCATGTTGGTGCTAAAGATATTGTTGGAGATAATGGCATTATTGTTGAAGCTGGCAATGTTGAGGAACTAAAAAATGCTATAAAGTTAATAAATAAGAATGCAGACATAAATCTCAAAAGTTGGAGACAATTTATTATTGAGAATTATGAGATATATGGAGAATAATATGAATGATAAAGTGAAGTATTTAATTGCATTACCTAAAAGTCTGATGTTTTGTTTTAGAGTATTTCCGTTTTGCACGGCAATAAAAGTTCCTATGTTAGTATCTTTAGATACAAAGCTTTATGGATGTAAAAAAAATTCAATCGAATTGATTAATAAGGCTTCGTTTGGACAAGTTAGAATTGGATTTTGGGAAGGTGCTGGACGAATGGGTTATAAGCAGAAAACTATTCTAAATATAGATAAAAATGCACTTTTAGTTCTTGGAAAAAATATATGTGTCGCTAAAGGTTCCGTTATAAGAGTGATTTCTGGGGGGGGGGAGTGTACTCTTATGGATGATTTTAAGGGAAATTATGGATTGAAAATTATGTGTAGAAAATCTGTGACTTTTGGAAAAAATTCATTAATTGCCTGGGATTGTACATTCACAGATGGAGATGGACATCAATTGTTAAATGATGGAATTAGAGTTAATGATGATGAAAAAATATATATTGGTGATAATTGTTGGATATGTGCTGAAAGTGCAGTACTTAAAGGTTCGGAGATCCCTTCAAATTCTGTGGTTGGCTATGGAACTATTGTTAATAAAAAATTTAAAGAAAATAATATACTTATATTAGGTCGACCAGGACGAGTTGTAAAAAATAATGTGGATTGGAGAATATAAATATGAGCATACCTAAAATAGTACATTATTGTTGGTTTGGTAAAGGTAATATTCCAGAAAAGGAAAAAACGTGTATTGCTACATGGAAAGATGCTTTTCCAGATTATGAATTCAAATTGTGGACAGAAGATAATTTTAATTATAAAGATTGTGATTTTGCAAAACAAGCGTATGAAAATAAAAAATACGCGTTTGTAAGCGATTATGCCAGAGCAAAACTTCTTTATGAATTTGGTGGTGTATATCTTGATACGGATGTAAAGGTATTAAGGTCATTCACAGATATATTAAATAATTGTTCAGGATTAGTTGGATTTGAGAGAAGAGCATTTATTGGAACTGCAGTTATTGCATGCGATAAAGGAAATGATTCGATAAAAGAATTACTTGGTTATTATGAAACACACGATTTTGTACAAAAAGATGGAAGTTTTGATAATATTGCTAATGTATCTATTCTTACAGATATACTAAAAGAAAAAGGATTAGTACTAGGCGGTGAGAAGCAGGTAGTCAATAATTTTTTAGTTACTCCTAGAGAATATTTTTATCCAAAGAAGTTATCTGAAAAGGATTTTAATGTAACAAATCAAACATATGCAATACATATGTGTTCTAATAGCTGGTTGACAGAGAGAGAAAGAAAAAGAGGAAATAATAAGATTTGGATTGGAATAGTACGACCGGTATTAAGAAAATTCAGAGCTTTAGGAATTAAAATTATAGGTAAAGAAAGAATAAGAAATTTAGAAATCAAACTTAGAAATAAATTGAAATAATGGGGAGGACTTGTATGAATATAATATGGGATGAAAGGCATGGAAAAATTTTGCTTTACATAATAGAAAAATTTTCTGAGAATAAGATTAAATATTTTATTCTCAGAAATTATGAGAGTCTTCCGCAAGCTAATTCTTCAAAGGATGTTGACATAATAGTAGAGCCTGGGAAGATAAAAATTGCAAAAAAGATATTGTTGGAATCATATAAGATAAATGGTTTGGAAAATTATTATGAAACTGTTTATGGAAGAGTACATTGTTTACTTGGAATGAATATTAATGCTCAAATGTCAATTCATATTGATTTAATTGAAGGTTATTTGTCTAAAGGATATGAAATTTTTACTTTTAGCGAATTATATGAACATACAATTGAATATAATGGGATGGTTGTTATGGATAAGTTTTTCGAAGGGTTTATGATATATATATATAAACAATTCG
>ERZ780090.403-NODE-403-length-17968-cov-18.1823_pt1 | contig 17968 bp, 7 predicted proteins | sample MGYA00433086_ERZ780090 | MGnify/ENA primary metagenome ERZ780090 (study PRJEB29588, sample SAMEA1972002) | human gut metagenome | biome: human gut; feature: human-associated habitat; material: faeces | place: Denmark | collected 2008/2010 ...
CGGACGGAATCCGATCGGACGGCGAACGGAATCCGATCGGACGGCGAACGGAATCCGATCGGACGGCGGACGGAATCCGATCGGGCGGCGGACGGAATCCGATCGGGCAGCGGACGCTACACGATGATTTTTCGTGAACAAATGATAAAGAATCTTTACTGTAGTATGAGCCGAAATACGTCGCTCGGTTTTGTTGGTACAAGGTTACAATTTGTATTTCAGTAACCAATGGAGGGTGTATAGAAACATAGAATGCACACCCTCCTCCTACGATACCGATGTACTAATAGTTCAATCCGAAGCACCACAGCGGAATGATATTGCCGAAGCCTGTTTCTATATCGTCCTTCACGATATAGGCATTGTCCAAGCCTTCTATCTGCTGTTTGCCTTTCTTGCGTCCGCCAATCTCGAAGGTGTACTTGCCGATGACGAAATCGGACTGGCGTGAGGCTGTCACCTCATTGCGCACACGCATCTGATTGTAGAAGAAGGTCTCGCGCAGATTGCCTATATCGGGCGTACCGCCAGCAAGAACCGTCATCAGACTTGGATTGTCAATATATACTTTCTCTATCTTTCCAAGATTGCGTATGCCCGAAGTGTCGTCGCGCAGCAGTCCTATCATACCCGACTTCTCAAGATAAGCCAGATAATCGGGTATGCTGTTCTTGCTTGCGCCTATCTCCGACGCCAGACTGTCTGCTACGGGCTTGTATGGAGCCAGATGCGAGAGAATTGCAAGCAGTTGCTTCAGCTTGCGGGCTGTAGAGGCTTTCATATCGGCATACTGCGGTATGTCCACTTCTATAGTCTGCGTCACCACTTGCTCCATACGCATCGGGAAATCGCCCTGAACGGAGAAGGGATAATAGCCACGGCTCATATAGTCGCGGAAGAGTGGCAGCGGATGTTCTACGGCATTAAGCACTGCTCGGTTGTTGAGTATGTCGTCGAGAGTGTAAACCGGACTCTCTATGCCATGGAAGAAAGACAGATACTCTCTGAACGACAAGCCGTACATGAAATAGATCAAGGAACGACGACTGAGGTCGGACTCGCCACGATATATGTCGAGCACCGAAGAACCGGTAAAGACGATGTGCAGCGAAGGGTGCATATCGTACATCAGTTTCAGTTCTCTGCTCCAGCCGCTATACTTGTGTACCTCGTCGATATACAGATGCGTTCCGCCCTCCTTCACAAACTTGTCGGCAAGGTCGAAGAGCTTATGGTCGGCAAAGTACATATTGTCGGCTGTGATGTAGAGGCTATGGTTTTCGGGCGTATTCTTTATACGCTGCAATATCATTGTCGACTTGCCGATTCCTCGCGGACCAAGTATTCCCACCAAACGACTATCCCAACTGATATCGTCATACTTATAACGCACGAATGTGGTTGGTGTCTGCTTAAGCAATTCGCGCATGTATTCATAAAGTTTCAATTCTATCATAGCTTGTAGACGTTTGATTAATAATGCAAAGATACAAAAAAATCCCTCAATGAGGGACGTTTTGGGCTTAAAACGTCCCTCATTGAGGGAGATATTCAGTAGATTTGTCCCTCTTAGAGGGATTTTTCATTGAAAGTAGTGGGAGATGTCAATATCGAAACATCTCAAATGTCAACATCGAAATATCAAATGTCAACATCTCAACACCTCAACATCTCAACATCGAAAAATCTCACCACCTATCATCACTTCACCACGAACTTCTTGTTCTGCGTGATGTAGACGCCGGGTTTCAGTCCGTCGAGCGACTCGCCGCTCGAGCGCACCTTCTTGCCGGTGAGGTCGTAGATGTCGCCGGCGCCGGCAGGCAGGAAGTAGACATTCTCTATGTTTGTCGTACCGCCGCCGAAAGCCAGACTGAGCATCGCGCCGTTGTGTACGTCGGAATGGAAGAATCCGCGGTAGCGTGTTGTGGGCACGGGCACGTCGATGTAGTAGAACTTGTTGCCGCTGATGTAGTAGTAGCCCTCGTTAGCCGGCAGGTTCTCCACACGGTACGCTCCGATGAACGACACTCCGCTCTTGGTCTCGTACGTCGGACGCTCCTTGCCCTCGGGCAGGTCTTCGAGCGTGCGCATTCCGAGGTCGTAGAGCACCGTTGGCGACGCTACGTTGGCGTAAGCCGCGTTGTTCACCGCTGTAGGCTTTATGATGTACGGCGTGTTAGCCTCCATCTTCTCTACATACTCGAAGGTGAGCGACGTCGGCGTCATGCCTGCGAGCTTTGCCACCTGCGTGCCTGCTCCGAACACCTCTTCGGGGTTCTCCACGGCGCACGGCAGACAGATAGTGTTCCATGCTTCCTTGAGGAACGAGCGGTAGAGCTTCACGTTCGTGCCGTTCTGCAGACTCGCTGCGCTTACGTATTCAACGGGGCGCTGATAGTCCTTGCGCTCGTCGAGGATAACGTCTACGGGCGAGAGGTCGTGGAAGAGCACCTCCACTTCTATCGGTCCTTCAACTGTCAGTTTATACGGAGCGGCAGTCTCGGTCTGCACGCCGTTGAGCTTGTAGCCGTCCAGACGGTAGCCCTCGTTGGGCTTTGCGTCGAGCGTGAGCTTCGTGCCGTACTCGTAGAGTCCGGATGCCACGTCCATCGTTCCGCCGTCGGCGTCGCACTTCACCGTCACCTTATACGTCTCAGCCTCGAACACAGCCGATATGTCGAGCGTGTTGCGTGCCTCCACGTGGTATTCGGCGTTGTTTGAGAGCACCTCGTGGGTGGCGTTGTCCTTCCAGCAGACGAACCTGTAGCCCTTGCTCGGCGTAGCCTTGAAGGTCATTCCGCCGCCGTAAGCGAGCTGTCCGCTGTTGGCTTCTGCCTTCTTCATGGCGCGCTTTGCAGAAGCGGCAGGCGTCTCTGCAGGAACGTCCTTCACACACTCCACACTTCCCCAGTCGGCAAGCGGCAGAACATGCACGTTGTAGTGAACCAGTCCGTCCTTGAAGAGCATCCATCTCACCATCTTGCCCTCGGCGCCCGGATAGTTCTCGGCGTCGGTGATGTTGTCGATCTTCACCTGCAGCACGTAGTAGCCGTTCTCGCTGAGAGCGCTTGTGTTGAGCTTGAACACGCGCTTCGTGGCTTCGTCCTTCGGCGCGATGGCGATGTCGCCGCTGTAGAGCTTGCCCTCGTGGCGCACCACGATGTCCTCGCGTGTGAAGGTCTCGGGCTTGATGTCCTTGTTGAACTCCACGGTAAGCTCCTCTATCGGCTTCTCCGCAATCTTGTCGTCGGCAGGCACAGACGTGATGCTCTTCACGTCGAGTCGCAGCTCAGGTATCGGTTCAAACTCCACGATGTACTTGTTCGTGCCCTTGCCCGAAACGATGTCGGCAATATGCAGACGGTAGTCGAGCTGCGGGTCGATGCCGTCCTTCATAGTGTAGTCGGTTGTCCAGAAGTTAGCTGGGTCGAGCGGTCGGTTGTTCGTCTCGTCGGTTATGCTGAGTATCTTCGCGTACTTGCCCGCCGGGTTAGCCACAGCCGTGTAGAACCAGTTGCGCGGCAGGTCGGTGGGCACCGTCACGCGGTAGTGCGTGTTGTCGATGCGCTCCATTCTGGTCTGCTCGCTCAGCGTCACGAGTTCCTCGTCGGTGCCGTTGGCGAAGTAGATATGGTCGGGCGCATCCTCGGCGTCAGGCTCGTCGTTCGTGATCCATGCACGATACACCTTGTCGCCGATTGTGGCGTTCAGGCTGTGTATCAGTTCGTGTATGGTGACGCGGTCGAGCAGCGAGAGGTCGGGGTTGCCGTAGTCGGTCACGTGCGTAACGCTCACGTCATACTCCGTGAAGTGGCCCATGAGCGACGCTGTGAGGTCCCATGTGGCGTAAGATGCAGTGCCGGCGGCTATAGTGCCAAACTGCGTAGCGATGTCGTCGTCGAGCGCCATCGTCTTCTCGCCTCCGTTAAGGCTCGAACTGATGATGTCGAAATCGATCAGCAGTCCCTTCTCGTTCTCCACAATCTCAGGCTTCTTCGTAATCATGCGCACGTTGTTGGCGTCTCCCTTGCCCTTGTTGTGTATGAGCACTGAGAACTCGGCAGGTATCACCGGCTCAACAACGTCGGGCGTGAGCGGGTTGTCGCCGTATACGTCGCGCTGCATGAAGTAAGTGAGGTCGAGCTCTGGCGATGGCTTCACCTGCAGGCTCACGGGGAAGAGTGAGCGGTTCTGCGTCGTGCTACCGTCCTTGAAGCTCAGCGTTCCGCCGAAGCTATAGGTGGTGAGATTCTCGGGCGCTGCATACTTGGTAGGAATGAAGAGTATGGTAGCCACGCCCTTCTTGCCTGCGCCCAGTCGCCATGCACCGTCCTTCTCGCCCTCGAAGCCTTCTATCTTCTCGATAGCTATCTGCATCTCGCGCGATGTAGCCATGAAGCCGGTCTCCATGTTCGTAGCGTTCACGTCGACGAGGATGTCCTCGATGGCGTTGCTCGATCCGTTCTCAATGGTGAGCGTGCCGCGGAACGCCTGACGCGTGAGCACCAGCTTCTGCTTTATCTCGAGCTTCACTTGTGCGCAGGTGTTCTCCGACTGCGTCTCCATATACTGCAGCATGTCCTTGCGTGCGCTGCCCATGAGGTCGGTCCATGTAGGTATGCCCAGATTGACGAGCTTCGTCACACAGTTCTGGCGTGTCTGCAGAATGTCTGCCACAACAGCCTCATCCATGTGGTTAGCGCTGATATAGCCGCGTCCGTCCTCCTTGCTCCATGTGTTGCGCAGACGCTCCACATAGTTGCGCAGCGAGAAGTCGGCTATGTTGGCACTCTTGTTCGGCATGAGCGATGTGAGGTATGCGCCCATACCCTGACTCTTGTCGTCCACCGTGGTGTTGTCCGGAATGGTGTTCAGGTCGAACGTCCAGAGCGTGCCGTCCACGCGCATCTTCTGCAGCTCGAGGTCGGCTTTGTGTATTGCCGACATCAGTTCTACGCCGAAGTCCTTCATGCCGAGCGCCTCAGGCGCCTTGGTGAGCTGTCGGTTGTACTCCATGTATGTGTCGAAGTAGCTGTAGAACAGGAACTGCTTATAGCCCGACGACTCCATCAGAGCCGGTATCGGCTTGTCTTCGGCAGCAGCTGCCTTGCGCATCGGCGCCTTGCTGAACTTATCGGCCATCTCCTTACCCCATTTTCCGAGACACTCTACCATGTCCGGTCCGTAGTTGGAAGCTATACCCTTCAGGCAGCTGAACAACGGAATCTTGTCGACTACCTTTCCGCTGAGATAGTCCATAGCGCAGTCGCCTGCAAATTGCAGTGCCGATCCTTCAAGAGCGTTGGTTATGGCTGGCGCCACGCAAGTAGGCAGGTCGGGAAGCGGCACACACTCTATTGCTGTACAGAACAGCTTAAGCAAAGCCTTGGCGTCTGTTCTGCCGCCGCTCGCCGTTGCATAGTCGCCGAAATCGCCATAAGGTCCACCGCCCAGTCCAGGTTGTGTCTGAGGATAGATTACAGCGTGTCCGCCACCTGCTGGTGGTGGGTCTGAACATTCGGCGTTGTCCTGCACGAATCTGATGATAGAACCTATCCATGCGTACTTTGCGTTGTCGCCGCAGGGCCACTCAAACTTGGTGCCCATATCGCCAAAGCACTTCTTTGCTCTACCCTCGGCGCGCTGCATCACCTTGCGCTTCACGTTGCGTGCGAAGTCGTCGCTGTTGAAGTCCTCCTCGTGCATCACGAGCACCGGTATCACATAGCTCTGCTCAGGTGCGAGCGTGAAGCCCGTGTATTCTACCATCGGCATGAACACGAAACCGTCTGCCGTTGGCGGTGTATACTGCACGTTCTGTGCGGCAATGAGTCCGCGGTTGCGCAGCACTACGTTGAAGAGTGCGCTCTTGCCGCGGTTGATGTCGGCAAGAATAATTGCGTCGGGAGCATTCATCTCCACTACCGGCACAGGCACCTGCGTCTCGTACGTCAGCTTGGTGGTGATGTCGTACTCGTCTTCTATCTCTGTCTCCTCCACAGTCCAGTCTACTCTGATTGCCTGGTAGCTGATTGTGGCAAGATGCTCGGTTGTCTCGCCCGGACTCACCAGCACGTTCTGGTCGTAAGTGTCGTGGCGGTCTGCAGTAACGTGCAGATGGTAGTAGCCTTCGTTCAGACCGTTGAACGTGATGCTGCCGTCCGAGCCCGTCACATCCTGCATCACGAGTGCGCCGGTGTTGTAGTCGGTGAGTCGCACGCTGGCGTTGCTCACGTACGGATGCTCGCCGTCCTTGTTGCCGTATATGGTGTTCTCGTCGCGAACGCGGATGCGAAGGTTGCCCTTCTCCTCGCTCACCACCTTCACGTTGAAGCCAATCAGCTTGCCGTTGCCCTCGCTGCAGTTGATGGCGATGCTACCTTTCTGGTAGACATTCACGTCGTAGTTGGCAGCGTTGAACTTAAGCATCACCGTAGCACTGTCGCCAGTTGCCAACGACGGCATTGTGGCAGGCGTAGCCAGACTGATGAAGTCGGAAAGCGCGGCAGGCAGCGATACGGTTATCTTGCCTGTCTCGGCTATGCCGGTATTGGTGAGCACGATAGGATATGTGCGCACCTTGCCCTTGGTCACGGTGGTGTTGATGCTGTTGGTAGACACCACGAGATTCGGCGTATGCTTGCGTGTGTAGTTGTAGGTCACTACGCTGAGCGATGCGCCCTCGGCTGTTGTAATGTTGAACGTCAGGCGGTCCCACTCCTTAGTTTTAGAGAGCGAAAGCGGCTTGATGGTGTAGCTTATTTCGGCTGTTCCGCCGCCCGCAAGCTCTGTGTCGCCGCCGAACGTAACCTCATACTGGTCGTTCGGTTCGCAGGTTGCTGTCAGACTGTGCTGAGGCAGACTGCTCATGTTCTTCAACTTGATAGTGCCGCGAGCCACATCGCCTTCATACATCTCGTGCTTGATGTATTCGGTTGTGGTGCGTGAGATGCCGTACACGGCGAAAGTGCCCTGCTGAGCGCTGATGTTCTCGCCAGGTGTGCAGACACCGTAGCCATACTCGCCGCCCATACCAGCCTGGATGGTGTACTCTGCAGAGTATTTGCCCTCGGCGTCTGTGGTGGCTTTCAGAGCTATACGCGAACCGGCATAGATGATGTACGGTTCTACCTCAACGTTGGCTGCCGTAGCGCCGCCGCGTGTCTTCACCGTGCCGCTCAGCACTACCTTCTCGCCAATGTTATATGTGTTCTTGTCGGCTCCAATGCCGTATGTGTAGGCTGTCGTTACGGTTGTCTCGGTATAGGCGCTGTTGTTGATGGTCTGCAACTCGGTAATGGTGCCGTTCGGGTTGATTTCTGCCGTCACTCTGTAGTTGCCGGGCACGCTCGGTGCGTCCAGCTCCACAACAGATGTGTAGGTAGCGCCCACCGCAATGTCGGCATCTGTCTGCGTCATAGTAGAGCTTGAGCCGATGCTTGTGCGTATCTGTGTGCCCTTCGGCATCTTGATGGCACCGATGTTCTTCACCGTTACCGTCACTTTCGCCTTGCTTCCTGCCTCAATCTCTGCGTCGCATGCAGGAGTCTGCATCTCTGCGTCGGGCAGAGTCTGGTCGGAGATGAGCATCCACACCGTACCAGGACTGTAGCCGTCGCTGCTTGCGATGACAGAAATGGTGCGGTTGCCCTCGCTGGTCTCGTTGCTCAACGCGACGAACGGGGTTGTAACGCTCTCCTTTCCGGCAGGGATAGTCACGGTCTTTGCAAACTGCAGGTCGTCGCCCTTTGCGCTCAGCGTAACCGTGAGCGGACTGGTCGTTGCGTCGTTGCGACTGATGGTGAGCGTAGCGCCTGTAGCGTCGCCTTCGAGGATAGTTGTCTTGTTCGAAGTGACACTGAGCGTCGGTCCGTCGTTGTCGAGGACGGTTATGGTGTCGCTCACCACGGTCTGCTTGTCGCCTATCGCAGAGCAGCCGCAATCGGTGATGTATATAGCTGCGCTGAACTTCACCTTGCGTGTGCCGTCAACCTTCTGGTTGTCCTTCACGCCGATGGGGAACGTCACTTCCTCTATGCCTTTGGGCATGGTTATCGGCGTTGTGTAGTAGAGTTCGCCGTTGCTGTCGTCGCTCAGCTTCAGCGTAATCTTGCTGTTCTTTGCCTCGGTGCGCTTGATGGTGGCGTGAATGGCGTTGTAGCCTGCCGCCTCGCTCACGGTTGTGGGCAGCAGAGTCATGCTGATAGCCGGCACATCGTTGTCCTTCAGCACAAAGAGCGCTGTGCCCGCCAGATGATGGTCTGCCGACACGCTGAGCTGCAATGTCTCGTCGTTGGCTGCGATGTTATCGTCAATAATAGGAATATCAATCACAGCTTCTTTCGCTCCAGGCTCGAAGGTGTAGCTCTTCGGGAGGCGGAAGCGCTTCGGCTTCTCCACGCTGAAGTAGACCGTGAGCGTATCGTTGCCGATGCGGTAAGGCACGCTGACGGTTGCTTTCATCGTTTCGCCCTCGTTATACTCGGTTTTGTCGAGCTTCACGGTGAGAGGCAGTAGCTCGTCGTCCTTTATATTAAAAGATGTGGCGACATCCTGCGGGTATCCGTTGGCTTTGTTCACGGTTATGGTGACCTTAGAGTGGTCGTTCACCACGTTGTTGTCCGGACAAACCACGTCGAACGACGCTGCCGATTGACCTTTGCTGATAGTCACCGTAGCCGGAACCTTAGCGTGTTCGGGCAAAGACGAAGCTATGCTGAATGTCTCGTCCATACTACGGTCGCCACTGCGCTTCAATGTGAGGCGCATCGACTGACCTTCCTTCACGCTCTTGTCGGGAGCGGTAAGGAACAAGTGCTTCTCAAGCTCGGCGGTTCCGCCGGTTGCGGTATTGTTGGCGCGGTCGGCGTTGTACTCGCCACAACCGCTACTTGGCTCAACCACCACTTTCGCCGTCACTTCGCCTTCGAGACCGACGGTCTGCGAGAGGTTGAAGGTGGCGCTGCGTGCGATGTAGCCGCCTTGAATAAGCGTATTGCTGAAGTAGGTATTGCCTATGTGCACCGCTTCTTCGGTCTCGTTGCTCACGAGATAGACGCGTTCTGTCCAGCCGCTGCGCGTATCGGCGTTGCCGATGTTGCTCACTTTCCAAGTTACGGTGACCGATTTGCCGGGCACGAGCGTGCTCTCGGTGATATTGACGTCGGTAGTAGCAAGGTCGGGTGCGTTTTCTCGCTGCACCGTGTAGCTGCCGTTCGCGTTAGAATCGCCCTGGATGTTGTCGCCTTTGCGGTTTGTGATGATAACATCGGACAAGCTTACGGCGTACTCCGTGCCGGGGTCCAAACCCGTAGGCACAGCCATCGGGAAGTTGATGATTGTGCCGGCGTTGCCCGACAGAGGCCGATTGCTCATATTCACGACAACCACTCTATATTTATGGTTGCCGAGATTTCTTACCGACACGGTGTGTTCGTTTATACGCGACTGGCTCAGTGTCGGCGCTGTTCTTGACGAGCGGTCGAATGGCAGCTGCAGGTCGAACTGCAGCGCCACCACCTCGTCAGTGTTCTCAAGGCTGATAGGTATCAGCACGTCCTTGCCCTGACCGCCTGTCAGCTTTCCTACCGACAGGTTGTTCTGAGCCGTTGCCGTGATGTACATCAGCAAGAACAGCATCATGGTTATGTATCTTCTGATCTTCATGTCTATTGATGTCTGTTAATAGCCTTTTTCTTTCCGTTCACAATATAGACGCCTTCGCGTGCCACACGGTTCAGTTTGCGTCCGTCGAGGCTGTATACAGCGTTGCGGCTGTCGGCGTCTGTGGTAATGGTGTCGATGTCTGTGGTCTGACCCTCAAACGCCACGCCTACGGGCTGTGCGTCTATGTCTGCAGCCATCGCCTGCTGCGCTCTTGCCGGCTTGGCGAGTCGCAACAGCTTGGTGCGTCCGCTGATGATGTCGCCCGTAGTGCTTATTATCACTACGCGAACGCCGTTTGCGGTGTTGTGTGTCAGGAGCTGATAGCGCTGCTTGCTGAGAGCGAGCTTCACGTCGTTGGCATTAACGCCGGCGAGTGTGATGTCGAGCGCAGCCACCTGGTCGGTTGCATCGAGCCACAATGCGTCGTCTTCCACGCTGAGCACGTTAGCTGAAGAGGCTTCTTCGCCCATGCTCTCCGTCCAGCGGCGTTGTGCTGCCATAAGACTCTTCCGGTCGGCGTTGTCGTTGCTGCCGATGAAGATGTTGATGGTTGCGACGACGTCCTGCACATTGATGGCGCCGCCCTGATAAGTGTCGGCTGCGGGATAGTTGAAGTTGCCGTTCTGCGTGCCCATGATGTAGTTGAGCGTCTGCTGCGCGTCGAGCACGTCTACCGATGCGTCGGCGTTGACGTCGCCCTTTGTCCACGTGAGCTTAGCACGCAGGCGGTTGTTCTGTGCCACGCCTTCATACGATCGGATGCAGAACTCGGTGCCGCTTGCGTAGTTGTACGTGCCGCTGAGATAGTAGCGGTAGGCTCCGTCTGTGTATCTCATCTCGCCTACATAGCTGTTGTTGTCGGTAGTGTAGATGCGGAGCGTCGGGTGAGCCTCGAAGTTCTGGTTCTTATGGTCGTAAGCGATGAGCGTTCCGAGCTGTATGTCGGCATGCTTGTCACCCATAGCCCACTCCTGCAGCGTGAAGGTAGAGAGATGGTAGCCTTCGCGCTGGCTTTGCAGATTGAGCGAGGTGATGTGGGCAGGCAGAACGCCGCTAAGTTCTGTAAACAGATTGTAGCCAAGATTGAGCGTCTCAAGCGCTGGCAGGAGCGTGCAGAACGCAGCCACATCGCCGTTCAGACTGTTTCCGCTCAGATTGAGCGTGCGCAGACTCTTCATCTCCATTCCCTCTGTAGGCAGCGTGCCTCGGAGGTTGTTGTTCTGAAGATCGATAGCCAGCACATGACCTTCTTCGTCGAATGTGACGCCGGGCCAACCGGTAGATGTTACGGCATTGCTGCCGATGCGCCATGTCTTGCTGGTCCATGCGCCGCCGTTGGTTGCCTGATAAAGCACTTTCAGAGCCTCGTAGTCGGCGGCGTCGATGTAGCGTTTGATGATAGAGATTGGGTCTGAAACCTTTATGTTGTTGCTCTCGTCAGACTCAGTCTCCTCGTTCCAAATATCTGTCTTCACGAAATAGCTTATTCCGTCTGTAGATGCATCGGGACTCGTGACATTGAACGTTATGGTGTACTCCTCTCCTGGCTGCAACACGCCGTAATGAGCTTGCTGTCCAACCTGAACCGCTCCAGTAGGTCTATTTTCATAGAGTACGTCCGTCCAAGCACTGCTGCGTGTAGCGCCCTTACCTATGTTGCGAACAACAGCCGTGATCTGGAACGTAGTGTTTGCCTTCACCTCCGCCGGCGCTGTGACCGACTCGACCGTAAGGTCTGAGCGTTTGCGTATGCTGAACGTGCGGTGCTGGCTTTCGACAGTCTCGTTGCACTCGCCATGCGCCGTAGCATACCACTCGTACGACGCGCCTTCTACGGGCACGAACGCTGTTGAGGGCGATGTCATCTTCACTTCCCTCCACTCTTCTGCGTTCTCTGGCTCGGCATCGGTGCGGCGATAGCGGAACGTATAGCCTACAGCAGCCTGACCGAGATTGCTGCAGCTGAGCGTAACCTGTCCGTATTCGAGCACGGCGTTGTCAGACGGCGAACTGAGCGCGAGACTCTTCAGCAACGGCTTCACATACACCTTATATATATGTGTACATGGCAACACCATTAAGCTCTACGCTTACGTGATACGTAACGAGATCGGTCTTGCTGCCTTCGTTCGTGAGCGTCATTGCAGGCAGATTGCCGTTGCCGGTGAGCTGATAGCCGCGTACGGTGCAACCCTCAGCCACACTTGCCGTCCACTTCACCTGCACAGCCTCGCTGCTGCTTATAGCGGTGAACGCTTCGGGCTGCGTGCTTGCGCCCGAACAGATGGTCTGTGCCGAGAAGCGGTCTATCTCGCCGATGTTTATCGCGGCACCGTTGAGCGTTACCACCACGTTGTCGAGCGAGATATGGCGGAAGAAGTCGGTAGCCTTCTGCATGTCGGTGCTGTTGGCTGCCACGTTGAAGCGCAGCGTAACGGGGTTCTGCGCTTCGTTCTTGAACGCCATCACGACGCCCGCCTTGCCCAGCTTCTCTGTCAGCGTGCCGAGCAGCGCCAGCGAGTCTGCCGACTGGAGATTGGCGTCGAACGCCTCCTTGCCGCCGGTCTTTACGTTGATGGTGCCGTCGGGCGTACACTGCGACAGCAGAGAGAGCATATCGTGCATCGACTTGAACGCACGTGCGCTGTTCGTTGTGGGGTCGAGTCGGTAGTCGCCGCTCGCCGACCATGTGTTGGCAGGGTTGACGATTATCTGCTGTTCGGCTGTGACGGTCTTCACTATGCCACGCGCCGTGAGACGCACGGTGTAAGTGCCGGCTTCGGCGTAGCTGTGCATAGGGTTGCGCTCGGTGCTTGTAGCGCCGTCGCCGAAGTTCCACTCGAATGTCTTTGCGTTTTCGCTGCTAAGATTGGTGAACTGGGCGCGGTTCATGTATGTCTCTACAGAGAACTTCGCCTGCAGATCGCCTTCCTCGGGCGTGCTCACCACGAGTCGTCCCGAACGGCTGGTGAAGCTGATGGCAGCGTCGGCGGTAGTTGTGCCTGCGATGTCGCTGAACTTCACCGTGTACACGCTGTCCTTCAGCGCTTCCTGCGCGCTCACCGGTATGCGCACCACTACTCCGTCGTGTTCTGCAATCTGCGTTCCGCCCTCAAGGCTCACACTCAGCACGCTGTCCTCCTGCGCCGCCTGAACGGTGTAGGCTTCGGTGCGCAGCGTCTTCTGTATACCAGCCACATCCACCGTCAGATCCTTAGGCAGATGCAACTTGAAGCTGAGCGTCTTCACATTGCCCGTGTTCTGCATGTATATAGGCAGGAGCGTTGTCTCGCCACGATACATCGACGTAGTTGTGGCGTAGAGGCTGTGGCGCTGCTTAGTGTCGGTAGACGGCTCGCTGGGCGACGACGGCTTGAACTCAAAGTGAGCCACGAGATAAGCATCTCTTGTGCCCATATTGACATTCCACGTGCGCGAAGTTTCGAGAATTTTGGTTTCGCCTTCCCATGTCCAGCCCTTGAACTCATAGTCGTTTACGCTGTATACCGTCACGCTGTATGGGCTACCCTCAGACACCGAGAAACCGCTTGTCTTATTGAACCCTGCCAAACCTGCGGGGTCGCACTTGAAGTAGACCTTATGCTTCGGTTTCGTCTCGTTAGGCTCAGCCGGACTGCCCGGCGTGAAGCGGTAGTGGGCGGTGATGGTCTCGTCGTTCTCCGTAACGGTATAGCTTACCGCGCGATTAGTAGAGATAACCGTTCCGTCGCTTGTTGTCCAGTTGACGAACGTATAGTCGCTGTAAGTAGACGCCGTGTAAGAGTAGGTTACGCCCACGGCATACTCCTTCACCTCGCTCGCCCTTATCGACGACGGGTCGTAGGCTATGGTGAGGCGGCTTGTCTTCTGATACTCGTAGTTGGCGGTGAGTGTCTCAGCGCTGTTCAGCTTGCGGTGAGTGAACGTACTGCTCGTACTCACCACCTCGCCTTCAGCGTCGGTCCAGTTCTTGAAGCGCCAGTTGGCGTTTCGGGCTACAGCCTTCACGCTCACATTGGCGTTCACAGCATACAGTCCGCCTCCGCTCACGGTGGCAGCCTCTGCGGGCTGGGCTTTCAGCGTCAGCTTGTAGCGTGCTCCCGGTTCGGGAGGACTATCGGGGTTGAAGTCCTGTCCTCTCGCCACCATGCTTAGCAGCATGGCGAGGAGAGTCAGGATATATCTTGACTTGATCATAGTAGCTTTACTTTACTATTTTCTTATGATTCTGAATATAGATGCCCTTCTGAGCGGTGCTGTTCACGCGGCGTCCGTCGATAGTGTAGATGGCATTGTCGGCGTCGGCGTCAGTAGCTACGGTGTTGATGCCCGTAGTGGGTGCCTCGAAGGTGAGTGTGAAGCGGTCGTCCAGGCATCCCTCAGCGGCGCTGAAGGTGTACGGCATCTCCACCTCCACGCCGTAGTCGAGCAGCTTCACGCCCAGCTCGTCGCGGCCTACGGCGATGGTGTACGCGTCGTCGGCAGGCAGATACATGCCTAATGCCACGCTACCGCCACGGTGAGCGCCCTCGTTCACAGCCAGCTGGTCAGCGCCGGCGATGGTGTATATCTGCGGAGTGCCCTCGTATGCCATCATCTTCACAGCATCGTTGTCTGCGCAGAAGTCGTCAGAAGCGTTGGCGTTCACTACGACGCGTGTGCGGTCGGTGCGGTCGGCGCATGTCAGCGACACGTCTACCAGCTTGCGCTGCACCTGCTGGCTGCGTGCTGCGCGGCGCATAGCCAAAGCCGAGTGGTCGATGGTCTTGTTGATCTGTCTGCCCGCAGGTTGGAACGTGATGGCGTCTACAAGCGAGGGCTTCTGAACGAAGAACGCCTGCTGCGGTGTGAGTACGAAATTGTCGTCGGCAGCACTGTATGCCTTGTATGTGCGGTTGTCAACATCCCATGTTGTGATAGGTGCTGCGAAATCCATATAATATATGTCGTAGAAGCAAGGATAGGGGTTGCCTACGAGGTTCCATCCTGCGTTGGCGCTCTCTACGGCAGCATACTCTACAAGCGGTGTGCTTACAGCCGTGTTGCGGAAGATGGCATTGTGTGTCTCCTCGGTAGCAGGGAAGCCTACGTTGCCTTCCTTGCTTGAACGGAAGATATAACCCTTGCCCATGTGCAGCACAGAGTCTGCAGGTACGTCTTTCCAGTTGCCGCTTGCTCCGTTTGTAGCACGCGACTCAGAGTCGTAATAGCGCACGGCGATGGCTGTGCCTTCAGGCAGAATGATGTCGCTGCGCTTCACGTCGAACGGCATACACAAATAATACCAATAGCCAGAGCCAGAGGTGGCACCTATAAAGAAATCGAACTGAGAAGATGTAGATGTCATCTCCTTGCAACGGCTGATGAGCGAAGAGGAAGTCTCACCTATATTCATATACTGGGTGTACTTGCCGAATGTCTGCGCATTGTCGCCGTTCACGATAAGCGCGCCGCCTTTGCCGAGATAGATATCCGGCGAGTTAGGTATGCGTGCATTGCTGGTAAGTTCCAGCTTCTTGTAGAGGTTCACCTTGTCGGGCTGGTTCGGGTTTGGCTCCACCTTTGTGAACTGGCTCCAGTAGTTGTCGAGCTTGTAGCTCACCATTGCATATTCGGGAACGTAAAGCGTTACGCCTGAAGTTGAGTAGAACGGGTAATAACTGGTGTTGTTATAAACTGAAGGTGGTGCAGGTGCAGTTACATACACCTTTTTCAATGAAGAACTTGAGGTATAAAAGCATCTATTATCCAAATAAGAGACAGAAGAACCAATATGCAATTCTTCAAGAGCATTACAATCCGTAAATGCGTATTCATTAATCTTACTTATATTGTTACCCAATACGACTTTCTTTAAACCCGTACAGCTAATAAAACAACGATTTTCAATGGTTTCTACTGTTGTTAAATCAACATCTGTCAGAGTATTGCATTCCCTATAAGCTTCAGCATTGAGTATTTTAGCATTTGAGAAATTGAAATTTTCCATTTTTTTGCAATAATAGAACGCGCTGCTACCTACTGTAACAGGTGCCAAATCACTGACACTCCTCAACTCACTACAATAATTGAAAGCACCACTTCCTATCGTCTTTACATTTTCGCCTCCTTTGACAACAGTAAGCTTCTCACAGCTATTAAAACAATAACTACTTACTTCTGTCAATCCGCTGCCTAAGGTCACACTTGTAAGTCTGTCGTTATCGTTAAACGCATAGCCGCCAATATATTTAACATTTGCAGGTATTATAACCTCTGCTATGTAGTTTCTATAGAAAGCATTTGAATAGATACTATCCAAACTTTCCGGCAACACAAGCCGACCGACAAGAGGGCGTTCGTAAAAAGCTTTTTCGCCAATAGTCTTAAGTTTGGCAGGGAATTCGATAAAGCGCAAAGAAGTCTTGGCAAATGCATTTGCAGGTATTGCTGTAATGTCTACATCTTTCATATCAATAGCCCAAAGACCAGTCATATTTCTGATAGTATTCCAGTCATCTGCATTCATCTTGCCGGTAAGACGCAGGAAACGCATATCGGGCAAAGTGTTAACAAGCGCCAACGCCTCTACACCAAGCGTGCCTGGAGCAGAGAGATTGATTGTCATATACTGACTATCTAAGTTTTGAAAGCGGATATTGCCAATAGAAAGAACCTGAGTATAGCTATTGGAATTGTAATAATTATGATAATGGGTTACTTTTAACACATGCTCACCTTCATCCAAGTCAAAAAAATGAGTCTGAGTTGTTAGGGTTTTATAGGTAGCATAATTATTCATATCCAAACTGCCATCCATATACACTCTTCGATAGTCGTAGCTGGAATAAGGGTCAAAGGTGAAATCGTACTTTATTGTAATGCGTCCTTTAGCTCTAAACTTAATTGTAATGGTAGAAGATACTTCTTTATATATCTTACCTACAGTACTCGACGCCATTCCGTCTGCGACGGTCCACGGGTTCGCCTCGTCGTTAGTCACTTCCGTCACCTCGATATCATCGGAGGTGGTGATGAGCGCTCGCAGCTGTTCGTCTATTGCAGCCACGGCAAATTGCAGCCCTGACAATATCAAGACCGCAAGCATGAAAATTCTTTTCTTCATATTCTGTTCTGTTTTTTGATTTGCTAATGGGTTTTGGTTTAGTTCTACTGTTGGTCGTTGCCAGACGATGTCGGTTGGAGTTGCCCGACGGTGAAGAGCGGCGCTTACCAACCGTATTCGTACGCCGTCTCGTCGTCGTCATCGGTCTGCAAGCCGCTCTCCCAAAGGTCGCGCGGCGGACTCTGCATTGGAGGCGGGGGTTCCCCCCCCCCCCCCCCCCCGCCGCTGGCATTGTCGCCACCGGGGATAGTAACACCACCACCCGGCGAAGCGGTGACGGGACTGATCGGACCCAACTCAATCGAGTGGATCACAGGGGTTTGATACTTCTTCTTTACTCTTTTCATTGTCATATATTGTTTCTTGTTATATTCTAATCTGGTTTTTGCGCGATATGCAGTTTCAGTTTTTGCGGCTATATGCTAATCAGCTCGGTGTCCTTATTGCATATTTCGAGGTCGTCGCCCTCCATGAGGTCGATGTGGTCGGTCAGCATATCCTCCACCATGTCGTACGACATACGCATGGTGTTGGGTACGCAGGCACTGGCGTACATAGCCGAGAGCAGATCCTGCTCCTCCTTCATCGTGGTGGGCGGATCGAAATCCATCGTTATGTACGACTGGGTAGCTTTCGTGTCGTGTTCTGGTTTAGCTGTCTTGTTCTGGTCGGTTGAGGTTTCAGTTGTTGGTTCTGTCTTTGTTTCGATGTTTCGTTCTGTCGTTGTCTTGATGTTCGTTGTCTTAGTCTTGTTGTTCGTTGTCTTAGTTTCGTTGTTCGCTGTCTTAGTTTTAAAAGTGTTGGTTGAAGGACGGACATTGGTGCCAGTCTGAATTAGTCCTGTTGTGTTGGTTATGTTTGTATCTTTGGTTGAGCTACCGTCGTTTGTTGTCATATCCATTCTCGTTTAGCGTGAATACTCTTTTAGGTTTAACAGGCTAACACTCCACCGCTCTGTGCATACATTATATATATGCGTAACACAAGAACAATATTGTGTTAAGTTTCTGCTGCAAAGTAAGCTAAAAATCTGCTAAAAGAGTAGGATATTTCTTACAAAAAAAAGCCATTTTTTATCAAAATGCCGATTTATTACAGATTTTCGCCCTATATTTGCCATTTTTGACGTTTTGAAACTCTTTCCTGTTGCGTTCGCCGTCCGATCGGATTCCGTCCGCCGTCCGATCAGATTCC
>ERZ780090.426-NODE-426-length-17453-cov-7.5473_pt1 | contig 17453 bp, 16 predicted proteins | sample MGYA00433086_ERZ780090 | MGnify/ENA primary metagenome ERZ780090 (study PRJEB29588, sample SAMEA1972002) | human gut metagenome | biome: human gut; feature: human-associated habitat; material: faeces | place: Denmark | collected 2008/2010 ...
TCTATACATGTGTATTATTGATTGTCTTTCTACCATAGTCTTCATTTTACCTTTGCATTTGGATTATACAAAGGTCATTATACTTATCCTATGGTGGCGCAATTTTCAACTGGAATATTGGCGCACTTTTCAATTAGTATCTACAGTTGGACAATGAATTGATAGCCTTAATCTTGTCCTCACAGGACAGGATAAGTTTGTTCAGTCTGTCTTTCTCATATTGGTATTTCTTTGATTCTTTATCTAAAGACGCTGCTTCTCTTATCTTGTTGATATATAAGTCAGGCATATTGGGCATTTCACGCTTGATGTCAATCGCTGCATTTACTATGGCATTGGCTTGTGCTGTCAAATCGTTCAACTTTTCTTCTATGCCCATGAGCAGCTTCTTGTGGGCTTCAATCTCCTGCCTTAACGGTTCTTCCTGCTCTTGGGCTTTGCCTGTGGCTAATTCCTGTGAGAACAGCAGCTTTACCAACTCCCAAACAATCTTCTCTATCCTTGTAGCTTTGATAGCCTTACTGAAACAGTCTGGCTTGTTCTTGGATTTCTTGTGCTTGTCATGGCAGACGTATAAATCCCTGCCACCCTCATAGGTATATTTAATCTTACAGTAAGGACAATAAATCAGCCCTCTTAGTAATTGGAAGTGTTTGACACCTGTGCTCTTGCTTCTGAATGCCCTCCCTTTCATCTTCTCCCTTGACAGGTCATATAATTCTGCTGAAACAATGGCAGGGGTGTTGACAATGGCGACATCAATAGGTCTCTTATATCTCTTGCCTTTCTTGGGTTCAGTACCTTTAAGCATATATTCAGCTTTACCCTTATAGACAGGATTAGACAGCATGGTATTGATTGTTCCCATAGTCCATATTTTGGTCTTGCTCCTTGTTGGTATGTTCTCTGCATTCAGAATGAGGGCTATCCTCGCACTTGAATAACCGTTGGCAGAGAGTTCTATAACCCGTCTGACAGTCTTGGCTTCTTCCTCATTTATGCTTAGCTTCTTCGTTTCTGTGCTGTAATCATAGCCATAGGGAGCTTTGTATGTGTAGCTGTTCCCCTCATTGATTATCTTGTTTCTCTTGGAGGATATGCTTCTTGACTTAAGGGTAGCCACTTCCTGCTCTGCAATCATGGCGATTATGCCAATGATGAATTTGGTGTTCCTGTCTTCCTCTCCTTTCTCGTCCAATGTCCTAAGATTCTCTTTCTTGGCATAAACGCATATTCCTTTCTTTGTGAAATATTCAATCTGCTGCTGGAGATAGAGAGACCTCCTGCTAAGTCTTGACAATTCCCAAACCAAGACTATATCAATATCGTCTTTTGTCAGTTCCTTTAACTTGGCAAACTCTGGTCTGTCATCATTAAAACCGCTTTCCTTTTCTTCAAAGACATGGGTTATCTCTATGCCCATATATTGGGCATATTCCTTTAATTCGTTGGTCTGCCTCTTGTAATCTTGGTCTAAGGTAGAAACACGTGAATAAATTGCACCTCTCATATTCTTGATTATTAAGTTGGTGCAAAGATAGCAATAATAGTTGTACCTGCAAATGTGTTGTCACCACCACACAGCATTACGCCAAGATAACCACGGAAAAGCTGGACAAGGATTTTTCCATGCTGGAAAGCAAAATTAGCGACAAGATGAAACTTGTATGAACTTGAAAGCATGAGTATGGAAAGGGTTATCATAACCACAACAGAATATGGTAAGGTAATACTGCCTGATATACCGAATGAAAATGTTTGGATGTCTGAACCGGAATTGGTGGAGCTGTTCGGGGTAATCGCCCCGACACTCCGTGCCGCTGTCAGAGCCGTGTATAAAAGCGGTGTCCTGAAAGAATACGAGGTGCAGAAATATGTTTGCTTGGAAAACGGTTGTTATGCCGATGTGTTCGGCTTTCCGATGATAGCGGCACTCGCTTTCCGTATCAACAGCTTAGGTGCGGAACAGGTGCGCAAAGCCATATTTGAAAGGCTGTACTTGCGAAAAGAGAAAACAAGCATCTTCTTTTCGCTGGTATCCAACAATATGGATTCATTTAATTATCAGGCGTAAAGCCTATTAAGATGGCGACATGAAGTAGTTAAATCTATGTGTATTCCCATTGTCAATAATGTATTTATACGGATAACCACATAGGTGTGTTGCCATTCATTCGTATTAATGTATTTATATTCAGTCCCGAAGAATCAACTGTTTCAGACCTGCTTCTTCGGGATTTTTTGTTTTTACATCTGTTTTCAACCACGAACCATTGATTTTCCTGTCTCGATTCGCTTTTTTCTGCGTTCTGCTGCGTTTTGCTTAACAGGCTGTCCGATAATTGATTATACTTTTGTGGCTGACATTTTATCAAACTAAAATCGAATAATATGACAGCCAAAGAAGAAAAAGACAGCCAGCGACCGCCATCGGACAGCGTCATGGCAAAGGAGGAGTTTATCCGTGTGGGTACGACCCTCTACAAGTTAGTGAACCAGCCCCGACTGAACGGAGGCTATGTGAAGAAGCGTATCGTATGGAACAACGAGACGCTGCGGCAGGACTATGGCAGGGACTATCTCGCTACGGTGCCGAAGTATGACGGCTTCTGCACCGTACCCGAACACGCCAGGTATCAGCCTGTAATCGGCAAGTTCCTGAACCTCTATGAGCCGATAGACCACAGACCGGAAGAGGGCGATTTCACGCATATCCAATCTTTGGTACGGCACATCTTCGGGGAACAGTACGAATTGGGCATGGACTACTTGCAGCTGCTCTATCTGCATCCCGTCCAGAAGTTGCCCATCCTGCTGTTGGTATCGGAGGAGCGCAACACCGGCAAAAGCACGTTCCTTAACTTTCTGAAAGCCCTGTTTCAAAACAATGTCACATTCAACACCAACGAGGATTTCCGCAGCCAGTTCAATTCAGACTGGGCAGGCAAGCTGCTTATCCTCGTGGACGAGGTGCTGCTCAACCGCCGGGAAGACAGCGAGCGGTTGAAGAATCTCAGCACCACGCTCTCCTACAAGATGGAAGCCAAAGGCAAAGACCGTGACGAGATAGCTTTCTTTGCCAAATTCGTGTTGTGTTCCAACAATGAGTATCTGCCAGTCATCATCGACGCAGGGGAAACACGTTATTGGGTGCGTAAGATAGACCGCCTGCAGTCCGATGATACCGACTTCCTGCAAAAGCTGAAAGCGGAGATACCCGCCTTTCTCCATTTCCTGCAACGCAGAAACCTATCCACCGAAAAAGAGAGCCGTATGTGGTTTGCTCCATCGCTTCTGCATACCGAAGCCTTGCGTAAGATTATCCGCAGCAACCGCAATCGGTTGGAGATAGAGATACACGAACTTATCCTTGACATCATGGAAAGTGTCGGCACAGACACATTTTCCTTCTGCCCGAATGATATTCTTGTGCTGTTGGTAAACACGCAGGTCAAAGCGGAAAAGCACCAAGTGAGAAAGGTATTGCAGGAGTGCTGGAAACTGACGCCTGCGCCCAACGGTCTGACATATACCACCTACCAGTTGAACTACAATCGGGAATGTCGGTATGAGCCGATAAGGAGGGTGGGACGCTATTACACCATCACAAGGGAACAGCTTGAATCCCTGTAATTCTATTATTTTTTTGTTGAATTGATGAATAGGAATATAACTATGCTGATAACAAGTGATATACACTCTCAACAAAATCTCAACACTCCAAAAGAGGAGTTGAGGATAACACACCGTCCGACTGTTGATTTCTCTTTTGGCGAGTGGTTTGTTGAGAAGCCGTTGAGGAAGTATAATACTGTATATAAGGATATTAAACTATCCATTCATCAAATCAACGTTTTTCCAACCATCATCAACCCCACTATAATACTAAACCAATTAAAAGACTGAAATATGAACATCCAAGATGCAAAACAAATCAAGATTGCAGACTACCTGCAAAGTCTGGGCTACTCGCCCGTGAAACAGCAAAGCGGCAGCCTGTGGTATAAATCCCCGTTCCGCCGGGAAACGGAAGCATCGTTCAAGGTGAACACCGACCGTAACCTGTGGTTCGATTACGGGCTGGGTAGAGGCGGCAACATCATCACTTTGGCACAGGAACTATATGGCTCGGATTATGTTCCCTATTTGCTCGACAGGATTGCGGAACAGGTACCGCACATCCGACCTGTATCTTTCTCTTTTCGCCGGCAACCATACGAGCCGAGTTTCCAACATTTGGAGGTACGGGAACTTTCGCATCCGGCATTACTGCGCTACTTGCAGGAACGTGGGATAAACACAGCTCTTGCAAAGCCGGAGTGCAAGGAACTGCATTTTATCAACAACGGCAAGCCTTATTTCGCTATCGGCTTCCCTAATGTGGCAGGAGGCTACGAGGTGCGCAACCGATTCTTCAAAGGCTGCATAGCACCGAAGGACATCAGCCATATCCGGCAGCGGGGAGAGCGGCGAGAAAAATGCCTCGTGTTCGAGGGCATGACGGACTATCTTTCATTTCTCACGTTACGGATGAAGAACTGCCCGACCATGCCTGACCTTGACAGGCAGGATTACGTTGTCCTCAATTCGGTTTCCAATGTTTCCAAAGCCATAGATACGCTGCACGGATATGAGCGCATCCACTGCCTGCTCGACAATGACGAGGCAGGGATAAGGGCATATCAGGAACTGAGAAAAGAGTTTTCCGGACGCCTCCGTGACTTCTCCGACAATTACAGGGGCTACAAGGATTTGAACGATTACCTGTGCGGTAAGCCTTTGTCCCAATCGGCAGAGCCGATGAAGCAGGAGCCGCAAGTCCAATCCGCAAGGCGGATAATGCAGCCACCGAAGAAGCGAGGGCTGAAAATGTAGGGAGAGGGACTCAGCAGCCGCACGGATATTTACCGGCGGAAAATACCATAGCTTATTAGGGAATTTTCCGAACCGCATTGCAAGCAACGCTGAAAATTCCCCAATAAGCCAAAGAGGTTGCACCTCTCTGGACTCTCCCGACCAACGGCAGAAGCCGTACAAAAGCAATCATCAATCATTGTTTCACAAACTAAAAAAGAAGTCATATATGGGCTACGCAGTATTACACATGGAGAAAACAAGCGGAACGGATGCCGCCATGTCAGCGCACATAGAGCGCACCATCCGACCGAAGAATGCGGATGCAGGCAGGACGCATCTCAATCGGGAATTGATAAGTTTTCCTGACGGTATTGAAAACAGGACACAGGCTATACAGCACCGGTTGGACACCGCAGGACTGACACGCAAAATCGGCAACAATCAAGTGAGGGCAATCCGTATCCTGCTTACGGGAACCCACGAGGATATGGAACGTATCACCAATGATGGGAGGCTTGATGAATGGTGCAGCGACAATCTGAAATACCTCGCTGACACATTCGGCAAGGAGAATATCGTGTCGGCAGTCCTGCACATGGACGAGCAGACACCGCACATACATGCTACACTTGTTCCCATTGTCAGAGGAGAACGCAAACGCAAGAAGAAGGAGGAACAGGTGAAGAAGCGATACCGCAAGAAACCGACAGACACAGTCCGATTGTGTGCCGATGATATAATGACACGTACCAAACTCAAATCCTATCAGGACACATACGCCCAAGCCATGAGCAGATACGGATTGCAACGTGGCATAGACGGTTCTGAAGCGAAGCACATTTCCACACGGCAGTATTATCGTGATTTGGTGCAACAGACAGAGCAGTTACAGACAGATATAGAGCAACTTCAAGACCGCAGGGAAACGGCACAGGAGGAACTCAGACGGGCGAAAAGGGAGATACAGACTGAAAAGCTGAAAGGTGCGGCAACAACCGCAGCTGCCAACATCGCCGAGAGTGTCGGCTCTCTTTTCGGCAGCAATAAAGTCAGGACATTGGAGAGGGGGAACAGGAATCTGCATGAGCGTATATTTGAGCTTGAAGAAGAAGCCCGACAAAGGGAACAGCAACAGGCAAAGCGCATACAGGAGATAACGGATGCATATGAACAGCGGCATCGCAAGCTGTCAGAGTTCGTGAATTTCGTCAAACGCTATTTCCCGTATGTTGAAAAGCTGATGCCGACAATAAAGTTCTTGCGTGACACTCTGAATTTTGGCGATGGGCTTATCAGGAAACTGTGTGCATTCAAGGACGTTTCAATTAAAGGCGACCTTTATTCTCCCGAGTTCAGGCAGCACTTTAAGGCTGACGGTGCGGTTTGCTCTCTCAAACAGAATACGGAAGGTAATTTCGATTTCAAGATAGACGGAGTTTCGCATGTAAGTTGGTTCAGACGCAGGAAAGATGAGTTTATGGAAGCGTTGGGATTGCCGACAAGGAAACAAAACAGGGGTATTCAGTTGTAAATCAAATAAAGTCCGTGATAGTTGAATGCCATATCACGGATTTTTTGTACTTTTGCACTTGGATTGAGGTGACTCTTTCCAAGACATATTGCTCAATAGCTTCACAATCACCACCGCAAGTAAAAGAGCAAATCATCAATATTGGGCCTGCACCCATACGGGCGCAGGCATCCCATATTTGATGATGGTTTGTGGTGAACCGTGAAGCGTATGGCGTATGTCTGCGCTTTTTTGTAACTAAAAAACAAAGAATATGAGAAGAATATTATTAGGAGCTTTGCTCGTTACATTGTTTGCATCATGCAGCAAATCGCTGGAAGATAAGGCGAACACATTGATAGAAGAGGATATAAAGAAAACATTGTATCATCCTGAAACGTACGACCCGGCGGAAACTCAGGTTGATAGCGCATTTACTCCTTTTGATGATCCTGTATTTTATGAAAAAACAATACAATTATGCAAAATAGGGATGTCTATTGATGAATATGACAGAAAGATGAAGAGTGCAAAATCTTCAATGTCTATTTGGAGCGGACCATACCAATCTGCTTATAGCAAGAATGAATATCAAGAAGCAAAAGATGAATATGACGAGAACGCACAGAATAAAAAAAATGCGGAGAAAAAAGCAAAGAAACTTGCAGACGAACTGAAAACCATGCTGGATAAAGAACAGTTGTTTATAGGTTTTTAAAGCTCGACATCGTTTTCGTGCCAACAACAATGCTGGGCAAATCGTTTTCGGGGAAATGAAGTATCTGTTTGACAAGGACATGAACAAGATTGTAGCATCATACGACATGGATGATGATGAATATAAGACCGTGCAAATTGTTTATAAACAGATGCTTGGCGAAGATGTTCAGATTGAGGGCGAAAATTTCGATGATGACGAAGTATTGGAAGAATAAAAGTTGTACAATAAGATGATACACACGTTTTACGATGTTTTGTCGGATGTCATATAACTTTGCATTGTAAAATCAAAACTGTTAATATGACAAACAAAAGAACTATAGGAGAACTCATAGAAAATGAAGTTCGCAAACAACAAATTCCGATTACTGAATTTGCTAAGATGATTTGCTGCCAAAGAAATAATGTTTATGACATTTTTAAACGCAGCAAAATGGATATTGCTCAGTTGAAGCAAATTTCAAAAGTACTGAACCGCAATTTCTTTAAGGAACTTGCCGAGGATGTGGAACTGATAAACGACAGCAAAGAATCTGAAGAAGAGGTAATGAAGCAAAAAGCTGTATCGCAGTTCTTAAATGTCGTACCAGATATACTGCGCAAATTAGGAAAGTCTTCAGCTATAGTTTTCAGTAAATTAGATGAACCTGGATATGAGGATTGCCCTACACCTGATTTTGGATTGTCTGACTATTTTATTACTTTCACTATAGGTGAAACCCTAAAAGAGCGTATAGGTAATTGCGCTGCACTTCCGATAGCTCCTGCCTTTAGCGATGATGGCTGTATGGTAGAAGTATGCACTAATGTTGTTTATAGGTCAGTATGTGTAAATGTAAAATTGGATTATAAAACAGCCGATGAATGGTACAAATTTTTAGCTTTTGCATTTGAAACTTATACAAGATTTGGGAGGAAATAAACAATGAATATACATTCTATTCTGAATGATTATACGGAAATAAAAGAATGTTCTTATAAAGGAGAACATTATTCCGTTCGTGATAACGGAGCTGTATTACGCCATGCACGAGAAGGAAAGCGTATAAGGAAAGATGATAATACGTGGACTTTCGGAAAGCCAAATGAGAATACTGGATATATGGAAATTGGGACAGAACGGGTACATCGAATTGTGGCTTTCGCTTTTCTTGGCGAACCTCCCACACCTCAGCACATCGTTGATCACATTGATACCAACCGCAGGAACAACAGACCTCAAAACCTCAGATGGCTGACAAAGTTAGAAAATGCGTTGAACAATCCGATAACAAGAAAGAAAATAGAATATCTTTGTGGGAGCATTGAGGCTTTTGTGAATGACCCTTCAATAATACAGGAGTTTGTCGATGACAATCCAAATTATGAATGGATGAGAACCGTAACACCGGAAGAAGCAAAAGCCTCTTACGAAAGATTGTGTGCCTGGGCAGAAACAAAAAATAATGAGAAATCTTTAGGCGGAGCTATTGGAGAATGGATTTATACTCCTTATGGAAGGGAAGAGAAGAAATCTCCTTTTGAGAGAGAACAACATAATATAAATGTAACTTCGGAACAAATTGGCAATATGATTAGTATTGATTCGCACACAGCAGATAGCCTGACCGAATCATTAACACCTAATGCCATGCAAAGATATTGGCGTACACCAACAGAATTCCCACTCTGTCCTTCTGAAGTTGGAGATAGGCCACTGACCACTTATCTGAACAATTTGAAAAAAGGTGCTGTCATAACTAAAAATCAATATGCCACACATTTTATAGATGATTTTGCATCATGTAATGATAATCGCCTTGTGATAATCACACATGCAGATGATGGAATAAAGAAGTTCTCAATGATTACTATAACATTTGAGGACGGGAAATACGTGCATGAAGGAACAACGTTCTTTGAGGAACAAGGTGCGCAAAAGGCTCTTACTTTGGCTCAGGGACTTAAATGGGAAGGTGAAGACGGAATAGATGATTATTGTTAATAGACATGATATGAAAAGACTATTTATCATAAGTGCTTTCTTGATGATGTTTTACACATTATACGCACAAACTGTTACAGACTCTGCAACAGTTGTTAGAAGTGTTGATGAAGTTGCAAGATATAAACTATATCCGACAACTAATATGTGGACATTTCTGAAACTTGATACAAGGAATGGTCGTATTTGGCAAGTGCAATGGTCGTTTGAAGATGACAAACGTTTTGAAACAGCACTATCTTTATATTCAGTTGTATGGAAAGACGAAGAAGTCAATGGACGCTTTATTTTATATCCAACAACCAATAATTATAATTTCATCATGCTTGACCAAATTAATGGAAAAACATACCAAGTGCAATGGTCTCAAGAATCTGATAAAAGAATCATCGTGCCAATTGAATGATATATCCAATTATAAAAAAACAGTTAATTATTGGATAACAAAATCCATCCAGCAAATAGTGAGAAACAAATAATAGGGAATTCGAAACAGTTAAATACAGTCAAAGTTTAGCTGACTGAAAGAATTTTTTGATTACATTTTGTATTTTTGCACAGTTAAAGCGTTATTTGAAAAAAGCAAAACTGAGAAATCCGATGAAATCTGCAAGTTGGCAAATCGTAACCCGACAGAGCGTAACATTAATGTAAATCACTCAACGTCAGCACATAATTTGGTGTCAAGCTCTTTTCAGGTAGCACATTATTTTCAATGATCTTCATGAAAAGCTCTCATGCGTTCCTCCATCACCGGATAAAGTTCATCGCGCATCCGTGACGTACAGGCGCGGACACCTTCCTGCTCGCTACCGGTAGTAGAAAGCGAGATGCTGCTTACCCCATAATACAATAACTCCCGGAGCAATTCACCCCCTGTCATATTTCCGTAACCTATGGTAAAGAAGAAACCATCTCCCACCACCTGGGTAGCATCATAATCATATACGATATGGAAACCATTGTCGGTAAATATTTTCTTCATGCGTTCCGCACGACGGGCATATTCGCGGGTATCTTCCACAAAATTGATTTTACCTTCGGTAGACAGACGGAGCATTTCAGCGTATGCATACTGAGTGGAAGCCGTACATCCCGAAGTAATCATATAAAGAATGGAAGCAATCAGCGTAGGACCGAACACCCCTGCATCTTTATACCGTTCTGCCAAGGCAGGGAACTGGCGGTCGAACAGTTTGTCGCTGATACATGCCAATGCCATACGCTGTCCGGCATAACTGAATATCTTGGAAGAAGAAAGCATCAGAATATAATTATCCGTATATCTTGCCACAGTGGGCGGATAAGGCGGTTCGAAAGGATGCCCCATATCCCGACGGAAGTCCATGCAGAAATAAGCCAGATCTTCCATGACAATCACATCATACCGAGTTGCCAGTTCACCGATTATCTGCAATTCCTCCTCTTCCAGACAAATCCATGCCGGATTATTCGGATTAGAATAGATAATCGCTGCTATATCGCCTTTACTCAGGAAACTTTCCAATTTCTCACGCAAGGCCTGTCCCCGATAATGATAGATATCAAACTCTTCCCACTCCACGCCGATAATGCGAAGCTGGGATTTCTGAATAGGAAATCCGGGATCAATGAACAATACCTTGTCTTTCCCCGGAATACGCTGCGTACAGGCTATGAACGAGCCGAATGAACCCGCCACCGACCCGGTGGTAGGCACACAAGCGCGCGGAGAGATATCCAGATTCAAGAAAGCTTTTACAAAACGGGAAGCCTCCTTTTTCAACTCGGGCACTCCTGCGGCAGCCGGATATTGCGATCCGACTCCCCTGTCCAAAGCAGCTTTCTCCGCTTCAATCCCTATCTGATTGGCGGCAAGACCGGGAGATCCCTGATCCATGCGGATAAAAGGAATCCCCGTTTCCTTTTCCAGATACTGGGCTACCAACAGCACATCACCGATAGTAGCCTGTGCAAGATTGGCGATGTGCAGTTCCTTCACCGCCTTCTCCACTAATTCTTCACTAAATATCTTCATGGCATTACCAGTTCTTTACCGCATTCAAGCCTATATCAAAAGCCTTCTGATTCATTTCAACAATCTTCTCACCTTTTGCGGCAAACACACGCCCTATGCTTTCGCGCAACTGTTCCGGTGATACGATTTCAATATACTTCGCAGCCATGCCCAGCAGAATCACATTCGCGCATTTAGGCATACTGTTTTCTTTTGCCATATCCTCTATTTCCAACTTCACCACATGCGGAAGACTCTCCAAAGCCCTCATCAGATCCACTTCTTCAGGATAGTCGGGAATGTTCTTGAAAGGATTAGCGGAAGTAATCACCCAACCTTCTTCCTGCAAGTAAGGCAGATAACGCAACGCCTCCATCGGTTCCATGGAAATAATCAGATCCGCCTCACCCTGAGCGATCAGATCCGAATAAATCGTTTCGTCGGACAAACGCAGATTGGACTGTACATCTCCTCCGCGTTGGCTCATACCGTGTACCTCGGCCTGCTTCAAATTGATGCCTTCTGCCGTAGCAGCTTCTCCTATAATAGTAGCGATAGTCAGGATACCCTGTCCTCCTACGCCCGAAAGTATGATATCTTTTCTCATGCCTTATCTGCTTTTTTCTGTCTTAGTTTACGATTCAATGTCTGGATACACTCTCTGCGCGGAATAATGACAGACACCCCTTTATATTCTATTTCCTCACGAATGGTACGGGTGATTTCTTCCATATTCTTCGGCAACGGGACCACCACACGCACATGTTCGGGTTCCACTCCTAATCCCAGGCAGATCGCTTCGAATTTGTTCGTACCGGCAGAATCCTGTCCGCCGGTCATGGCGGTAGTCAGGTTATCCGAAATCACCACCGTGATATTGGCATGGTCATTCACCGCATCCAGCAGACCGGTCATACCGGAATGAGTGAAGGTAGAGTCACCGATAACAGCAATGGCCGGAAATACCCCTGCATCGGAAGCACCTTTGGCCATGGTTATGGAAGCACCCATATCCACACAACTGTCGATAGCACGGAACGGGGGCAACGCACCTAATGTATAGCAACCGATATCACCGAAAATGCGTGCATCCGGATATTCCGCAGCCACCTTGTTCAATGCATCATACACATCCCGATGACCACATCCCTGACACAATGCAGGCGGACGCGGCATCACCACCTGAGACTTGCCAAACGGACGTTTGATTCCCCATCCGATCGCCTCGCCCACATTATCCGGAGTCAATTCACCGGTACGCGGCAAAGTTTCCGTCAAGCGTCCCTTTACCTCATAGTCCGAGGAAAGTATCGCTTTTACCTGCTCTTCCACAAACGGCTGGCCATCTTCCACTACCAGAACATATCCGCAACGGTCTGCCATCGTCCTGATTTCTTCAGCCGGCAACGGATACTGCGAAACTTTCAATACCGGAATATGGCAACTGTCCGTATCCGCCTCCTTCACATAATTATAACCGATACCACAGGCTATCACTCCGAATTCATAATCATATTCGGGATTCAACCCTTCCAGATAATTATAAGGAGATTTGGAGGAAGCTTCTTCCAGCTTCTCCTGCTTTTTCACTAGATCCAGATATTGTTTACGCGCATTACCCGGCAGCAATACCCAGTGGGCACGTTCATGGTCAGGATTCAACTGATTTTCCTCACGGATATCGGCTACTTCCACACCGGCACGCGAATGTGCCAGACGGGTAACCACACGCATCAGCACCGGCAACTTCAGTTTTTCCGAGAGTGTATATGCGTAATCCATCATATCGTATGCTTCTTGTTGGGAAGACGGTTCCAGCATGGGAATCATAGCAAATTTTCCATAAAAACGTGAATCCTGCTCGTTCTGTGACGAGTGCATGGAAGGGTCATCGGCAGCCAGCACCACCAGACCACCGTTCACGCCGGTTATGGCAGAATTGACAAACGCATCGGCAGCCACGTTCATGCCTACATGTTTCATACATACCAAAGCACGTTTTCCTGCGTATGACATACCCAATGCAGCCTCCATGGCCGTTTTTTCATTGGTACACCAAGTGCTGTGCAATTTTCTTTCCTTTGCCAAAGGATTATTCTGGATAAACTCTGTGATTTCAGTGGACGGTGTACCCGGATAGGCATATACACCCGATATGCCGGCATGTATCGCTCCGAGGGCAATTGCCTCATCGCCCAACAATAATTTCTTTTCAGCCATTATCTATTATTTTGTTAATTGTTTCATATCAATGTAAAGGGGTCTGCATCATCCAATACCGGGAATTTCTTCCTGAAAGCCTGCAATGCCTCCATATCTATATCAGCCGATACCGCACTTTCCCTGCTCCACGGACATTCGGCTATCGTTTTTCCGTAGGGATCGATGATGGCGCTGCCACCCGAATATTCACAGGCAGGATCAACTCCCATGCGGTTCACTCCGGCCACATAGCACTGGTTCTCAATAGCCCGCGCCCGAAGCAGCGCGCTCCAGGCATCCACACGGGGAGTGGGCCAGCTTGCCACATAAAGTATCATGTCGTAATCCCCCAGGTTGCGTGACCAAACAGGGAAACGGAGGTCATAACATACTTCCAAAAGAATACGTACCCCACGGAAGTTCACCACCACACGCTCTGTGCCGGCAGTGAAACGCTTGTGTTCGCCCCCGAAGGTGAACAAATGTTTCTTATCATAATGCTGCACGGCTCCATCCGGATGGACAAAGTAAAAACGATTATAATAGTTTCCATTCTCACATACTGCTACACTGCCTGCAATAGCACAATTCCGCTCGGCTGCCTTACGCTTCATCCAGTGCAGGGTTTCACTGTCGGCGCTCTCCGCAATTCCTTCGGGTTGCGTACAAAAACCGGTGGAAAACATTTCGGGTAAAACAAACAGATCAGCATCCGGCAGACAGCTTATCGCTTCGTCCGCCCTTGCTATATTGGCCTGTGGATTGGCCCATTCTATATTTCTCTGTAGAATTGTTATTTTCATTGTTTTTCATATTATAAGATCCACAAAGGTAACAAATATAATAAGATAGCAAGCATTTTATTACTAACTATTTCCTTTCACTCCCTTTTTTCTTACATGTTTTCATAAATATCCCCTATTTATTCCTCATAAAAAAAGCAGCCCAGCAAGGACAAGCCTTGCTGGGCTGCACTAAATGCCTTATTTTTGTCTCAAACAGTAACGGTTATATGAAACCAATCAGTTGTATTCAAAGTTTTATCGTTTTCACCTTACCCGGAATAACCGTCAGCCGCACCGTCCCATCCCCCTCTATCTCCACTTTCTGGTATCTGGCCTCCACCACCACCTTACCATCCGGTGCCATCAGTCCCCATTGACAAGCATTCTCCTCGAATACACAATAACCGCCGACGGGAGGACAGATGTTCCTATAACAAGGAGGAACCACGATACGCTCACCCGACTTCAGCCCCCATTTCAGCCCCATCCGGAAAGGACGGACATCGCCTATCTCCTCCAGTCTCTTCCGTCTTTTCTCCTCCTCATTCCGTTTCAGTAACAGGTTCATTTCCTCCGCACGCCGCCCGGCCTCTTCCTTCAATCTCTTCACCGCAGAGTCAAAATCCTCCTCACCAGCCTCAGGATTATTACAGGCGATATATCGTTTCCTCTTTCCTTTCTCCACATGATAATAACTCCCTTGCCCGTCCATCACCACGATGCTCCGGTCTGCCAGACGACCACAGCACCAATACACCTCCTCGTCATCCCCTTCCAGCAGACAAGCGAAAACATCGAACACGGTAGACCATACAGGATCCGCCAACTTGCAGGATTTCGGGACACGATAGTCCGGTATCTTCAGATAAAAGCCATAAAAACAGAGACTGTCCTTATGCAGCCCGCGCATGGAAGCATACGCCTTCCGTGTGCGGCTATGAAAGGTCTCTCCCACTTTCAGCAATTCCACGCTACCGTAAGAGCACACCACCGGCTTCTCCCGATAAGTCCTGTCCGTTTTCAAGTCGATGTAAGCATCCGTACCATCATTGCCCGTAACGGCCAGAAGCTCCCCTTTCAGGAATCGCAACCTCCGGCAGCGGTCTATGATGATCTTCGGCTTTCCGTTATCGTCCACCACCCCTGTACGGCCATCTTCCAAACAAACCGCCGCCCGGTCCGCACAGGTGTCGAACACTTCCTTGTATCGAGGCATCACTGTCACTCTGTTTCTACGCCTCAGTCCCCACAATCCGCTACATCGGTCATGGAAAGCTTTCAGAACAGAGAGTGCATTCCGCCCCTCTTCCTGATCAGACAAATTCCGGTTCCTGATCGCATCCAGCAACTGTCCATGGGTCATCACCATTTCCCATTCTTCCTCCCGCCTGCCTTCCTCCAAGAGCGAACACGCCACGGACAGCCCGTTTTCCGCTCTTTTCCGAGAAAAGGTGTCACCCAGTATCCGCCCCTCGAACATCGCTTCCCAGTCCCGCTCACGGACGGGCAAACCGAATATCCGGTGCAACCCCACATTATCTATCAGCATACAGGATTCCTTATCACCCGATTTCCGTAATCCCCTCCCCACCTGTTGCAAGTATTTCGCCAGTGAAAGCGTGGGACGAGCCAGCTGCACGAACTCCACATCGGGACAGTCGAAGCCCTCGGAAAAGATATCCACATTGACCAGCACCCTGATCCTTCCCTGTCTGAAGCCCTCTACCAGTTCCCTACGCTCCGAAGCAGGCGTTTTGCTGTCGATAGCCACAGCCGACACTCCGTGTGCATTGTAACAGGCGGCTATCTGACGGGCATGGGCTATACTGACGGCATACACCATTCCTTTTTTCCCGGCGGCATACCTCTCGACGCTCTCGTACAACCGCCGGATGCTGACCTGACGGTTCAACACCTCATTCATTTCCTTCACCTGATAATCTCCGTCCACCCCACGTTTCTTCAACGAATCTATTATCTGTTGCTCCCTGCTGTCCGCACGGATAGACACGTAGTCGAAAGCCGACAGCCAGCCTTTCCCGATGAATTCCGCGATGCTCCACGAAGTTATCAGCGCATCAAACAAATCCGTGAAGCCCTTGCCGTTCAGCCGGCAGGGGGTGGCGGTCATGCCCAGTTTCCTCGCCTCCGGATATCTCTTCCAAAGCTCCCTGTAAGTCTCCGCCAGTGCATGATGCGCCTCGTCAATGACAATCAATCCGGGAGCTTCCCCTATATTCTTCCAGTTACGGGACAACCACTGGATGGAGAATACCCGCACCCTTCCGGATTCTTCCGGCATACTGTCTTTCCCCGTCTTTCCGTTCTTTCCCGTTTTGTCCGGTTCTTTTCCCATTCCATACCGGGCTGCGGTTTCCTCTATCTGCTCCACCAGCTCTCTGCGATGCGCCACAATCCACACCCGCGTACCGGTACCGATACCACAGAGAAACTCTTTCACCACCGCTGCCAGCAGATGTGTCTTTCCTGTGCCTGTAGGCATTTGTACCATGACACTCCGATGGAACTCCCACTCCTTAAAGAGCCTGAGCTTCATCTCCTGCTGGTAGTCACGAAGACCATCGTTCTTGCAATACATCATGGTGCGGATGCCGGTCGCCACCGACAACAAAAGAGAGAAAGGCTGCATGCATCATCGCACACAGCCTATAGTGAATATTCTATCTTTATGAATTCATTTTTATCAGCAGCTTGCTAGTTGATATCGTAAATATTTGATATCGCAAACCGTTCCGCCACTGAATTTAATACGAAACCGATGACAGGGGCTATTTTTCTATGAGCCAGTCGCCCAACGTATGCTCCTCCGCATCAAAGCTGATGCCCACTTTCACCACAGGCAGTCCGCTGAGGGTAAAACGTTCGGGATAGTTTTTCAAATTTATCTGAGACATGGCGGCATCGGCATCCTTGCCTAGTTTCAGTTCAATGACATACAAGGTATCGGCAGTGCGCATCACCACGTCCACACGTCCCTTCGGGGTACGGACTTCCACATCCACATACATTCCGAAAAGAGAGAAGATGATGTAGAACAACTGCTGGTAATGCCCTTCATAATTCGTGTTATCGCAATAAGGAACGGTGGAGAGAAACTCCTGAAGCAGACGCAAGGCTCCATCCATATCGCCCAAGCGTATCGCACCATACATACGGCCTATGGTAGTAAGCCCCATATCGGTATTGTAAGCCAGATAGTTCGGCAACAGACTCTGCATCAGTCCCACCCGTATCTCCCTGTTCGGAATATCCAGCGTGTAAAGCTCGGTATATTTATCATAGTCCTTTATCGTGACATAGCCGCTCTGATAGAGCAAAGGCGTAATAGTTGTCATCCGCTCGGTAGGGGCATCAAAACTGGCAGCCATAGCCCGGAAG
>ERZ780090.428-NODE-428-length-17424-cov-4.65651_pt1 | contig 17424 bp, 10 predicted proteins | sample MGYA00433086_ERZ780090 | MGnify/ENA primary metagenome ERZ780090 (study PRJEB29588, sample SAMEA1972002) | human gut metagenome | biome: human gut; feature: human-associated habitat; material: faeces | place: Denmark | collected 2008/2010 ...
AGCCCTTCTTAGGAATAACTTCTATCTGCTTATCTCCACATACTGAACATGTACGGCTCTTAAGGCCTGTCTCTGTCTCTGTTGCTTCCTTTTCAATTACCCACTCACCATATGTATGTGTATGTGATTCGCCTGATGTGCTGCCACCACCTACAGATACAAGAGATGTCTTGTAATTGTTAAGTGCTGTCTTTAATGCTGTGTTAAGTGAATAGCTTGCATCATCAACACTGTTATCAAATGTCCACTTGAAGTCTCCTCCAGCAAGACGTCCTGCTTCAGATTTTACGATTGATGGAACATCTGCAGGATTATCAATTGCTGATTCCTTAACGCCTAAATCAACAGTAGTATCAAAGTTAGAGTATACTTTTCCACCCTGCTTAGCTTTATATGTAGAAGGTACCTTCTCATTTCTTGCTGTTGCAAGATATGCATCGAAATCAGTTGCACTTGCAGTTGTTGTACCAGCATCTGAATTAGCATATATAACAGACTTCTGACCTTCCATATAGTTGTTGTATGCCTTGATGACACCACCATTCTCGCCTGAGAATATGCCATCAGCAAGAACATCACTACCCTGCATTGAGCTGAGCATTGGGTATGGACAATTTCTGAAGTAGTTAGCTTCTACAAATGCCTCACTATCCTTAGCTGCACCAACGCCATACTTAGCATTGCCATCATAGTAGTTGTTGTATACATGAACTGACATTGTTCTGATACGTGGATGACGTGAATCAGAATGGTCAAACCAGTTATGGTGATATGTAATCCAGTTCTCGCCTGACTCTGACTTCATACCACAAAGTGACATCTTTCCAGAATCCCAGAAATGGTTGTAAGAAATTGTTACATACTGTGAATTATCCTTTAAATCCATAGAGCCATCGCCCTTAGCCTGATCACCATCTGAACCAGCATCGCCATAGAATATATCATTATTATGTACCCATACACCAAGTGACTGCTTAAGAGTTATACCATCTCCATCTTTTCCACCGCCCCAGTTCATAAGGCCAAGATTTCTTACTTCAATGCTGCTTGACTGGAATGCTGCAACACCTGCTGTATATAATGTAGCATCATCTCCAACACCTTCAAATGTTACGTTATCTGCTCCCTTAACGCCAATAGCATATGCTGATCTCATATCTGAGCAAGAAAGTCCGCTTAATGTAACCTGACCGATAATACGGATAGCAACTGGCTGGCAGTTATTCTTAGTCTTAATTGCCTGTGTAATAGCTGCTACACCTGTATATTCAGTGTTGCCAATCTTCATCTTAACTGTATTCTTATTAGCTTCTGTTACATAAAGAACAGATGCTCCTGACTTTAATGTACCATCATTGTTATATGCACCGACACCATTCTTTGCTGGTGAATTACTTGAAAATGTAAATCCACTTCTGTCATATGCAGATACAGTCATTGTATTAGAAACTATAGCTTCAGCTGTATCTTCTTTTCCATTTACAACAGGAACAACCTTCATAACATAGTCGCCTGCTCTTAATCCAAGTGCATCTGCTCTCATGTATGATGGATATTTTCTTATAAGTTCATCATCCAACTGAACATATGCTGCATCTGTTGCACTGGCAGCCTTAACATATACGTTATAACCAGTTGCTCCTGATACTGGTGTCCACTTAACATATGCTGTCTCAAACCACCCTTTTGCTTCTGTTATTGCGCCAGAAGCCGCATGAACTGGCTGAATATCAGTAATTACAACTGATGCTAATGTCATAACTGCAACCAGTGCCACGCTTAAAAACTTTTTTAATCTGTTTTTCATAGCTCTTCTCCTTCTTTTTTGCAATAATTAATTGTACATTTGGGATACAATGTATCCCAAAAACAAGCTCATATTACCACTTATGCACAATAGAAACAAGGGTTTTTATTAAATTTTCGTAAAATTAGTCAATTATTATCCCCTTTTCTAAAGCAAATGAATATATTATCTTCTCTTTGACGCGTTTCCCCGTCAATTGGGCTAAAGCTTTGGCATAATAATCAAGCTGGACTGCATACCTTTTCACAAGATTCTGTTCTCCCGCAGCACTTTTATTAACCCGGTCAGTCTTATAATCAACAATCACAAGTTCTCCGTCCTCTTCAAAATACAAGTCAATTATACCCTGTATAAGCTGGCTTTCATATTCAAAGACAAATGGCTGTTCTCTTCTTGCCTTGCCACTTCTAACAGCACTGGCTGCTCTTTTTCCTGTATCAGATTGTACAAATGTATTGATGTCCCATGGATTAACACTTTTCACTTGTAATTCATTCATCTTGCCAGTTTCTAACATCCTGCTAATATCAGCTTTGACTCCTTCAATGTTCACACTCACTGAATAATCAAGGCACTCCATAACCCTGTGATATGCACTACCACGTTCATTCGCCGCAAGCTTCACTTCCTTACCACTTATGAACTTTGGAATTATGCTGTTTGTTTCATCATATGCTTCCATTTTAATTGCTGCCTTCACAGATTCATCCATGTAAGCATTTTCCTCTGAATCATCCTCCGCCTGCATTGCCTTAAGCTGTGAAACCGTCAGCTTCATCCTGCCGGCTGCGTTATCATCAGGAACATACTCCGGAATCTCATCTAATAAGGGATATCCTGCCGATACTTCTGTCTGACTCATTAAATCTTTATCTGCCACTGCTTTCTTATTCTCATCAGACATTTCTTCTGATTCAAATGCATCAGCCTCAGAATTCTCACCTTCATCAACCATCACATTAAAGCTGCCTTTCAATTTATCTGAATCCATAAGGCACACTGGCATTATCATATCAAGATAGTTCTTTATATTCTCACTATCCGCGAAAGACAACATTCCATCTACTGCAAGTTGCTCGGCCCTTCCCCTGTATTTATCAAGCGTCTTGTCTGCATCTTTTACAACTCCGGTAATTATGAGTTTTTCCCTTGCTCTTGTCATTGCAACATAGAGAAGTCTCTCTTCCTCAGCTATCGACTCCCTTACAATTCTTCTTGCCATTGCGCCTTTTATAATAGTAGGTGTCTTGGTTCTTCTTTTAAGGTCAACATAATCAACTGCAATTCCTAAGTTCTGGTCTACAAGCACCGGTGCTGTTGCATCCATAAAGTTAATGCTCTTATGCGCCCCAGCAAGTATTACAATCGGAAATTCAAGACCTTTACTCTTATGGATACTCATAATTCTTACAAGATTCTCATTATCAAGACTGGCAGCCCCCTCTGCAAAATCTTCGTCAAACTTCTTAAGTCTTTCAATATATCTTAAGAAATTAAACAGACCTGAATAACTTGACTTTCCATATCCCGCTGCTCTTTCCAGCAGGACATTTAAGTTAGCCTGTCTCTGTGCTCCGGCAGGCATTGTTCCCACATAATCGTAGTAGCCTGAATCATATATCATCTCCCAACACAGATCATATAGCGGCTCAACACTGCTCTTGTCTCGGTATTGTGTGAGCTTTGCAAGAAATAATGCACATTTACCGGACAGCTGCTTAACATCTGCCCCATGCATCTTCCCAGCTCCGTCAAGTAACGCAACTGCTTTCAAATGTTCATACAGATTATTATGCACATTCTTATCCACATACTCCCTGCCAAGCTTTCTCACCATTCCAAGCTCCGCTGCCGTAAATCCTCCAAAGTAAGACATCATCGCCGCCGCAAGGCTTATCTCTTGAACCGGATTATCTACTATCGTAAGCATGCTTAAGATTACCTGTATCTCACGCACGCTGAAATATCCTGTTGACGAATCGGTATACGCCGGTATCCCCCTGTCCATCAGGGCATCTGCAAATGTATCCGCCCAGCCTGTAACTGACCTTGTAAGAATTACAATATCCCTGTATTCTGCCGGTCTGTATATATTCTTATCTGCATCATATACATTTACACCAGAAGCAACTATTCCCTCAATCAGCTTTGCAAGCCTGTCTGCCTCAAGTTCTCTTGTTGTCGCCTCTTCTTCATTCTCTGAAGATATAAGAATAACGTCTGTACTCTTGTTGGCTTCGTCACCGTAATTACTGTCACTATATTCAGGATATGGAAACCCCGCATTAAGCCTTACCGATTCATCATACCCGATTCCTGAAAAATTCTTATTCATGATATGACTGAACACATCATTGGCACACTCAAGTACATTTTCCCGGCTTCGGAAATTCTTCTGTAATTCAATTCTAACATTATCGCCAGTCTCGCCGTATGTATCGTACTTCTCTATGAAAAGCTCCGGGCAGGCAAGACGGAACTTGTATATGCTCTGCTTTACATCACCAACCATGTATATATTGTTATTCTCACCTGACAATCTCGTCTTTGACACCGCATTAAGAATAACCTCCTGCAACTGATTGGAATCCTGATACTCGTCTATCAGTATCTCCTCAAATCTGTTCGCAAGCTTGTCGGCAGTCTCTGTGTATACAAGCTTTCCATCTTCTTTCTTTACAAGTATTGAAAGAGCAAGATGTTCCATGTCATTAAAATCAATTATTCCCTTCTCTCGCTTCACCTCTGAAACACGCTTGGCATACACCTTTGCCACTTTAAGTAAAGTCCGTATCTGAATACCTGCTCCCTGCATGTCTGAAAATATTCCCTCATCATCTTTCAAGAATATCTTATCATTAAGCCGTCCTATGTAATCTTTAAACAGCTTTCGCTGCCCCTTAACATATTCCTTAATATCCGGGTCTGCTCCTGCATCCTTCTTTCTTGACAGGGCTTCAAATGAAAATATTCTTATCCTTCTGCCAAGCTCTCCAAAATCCTGTGAATTAATCATCTCATTAATTCCAAGCAGGTCAGACTGCAAAGCACCTGTATATGCTGCAGGTCCTGCCGGCTCAGAACAGATATCTACTAATCTGTTATATTTATCACGGTAATCGAAAAGTGCATTTTTAATTGAATCATACAGCTCCTTAATTGCAGGATTATCGTAAGTCTCATCATCATAGACCTTCATGCACTCGTCAAACCACTCATCAATCCACGGATTGCTTCGTGAAAAACGGTATATTTTATCTATAATGCTCACAAGCCCTGAATCGTCTCGTCCCATGCCAAATGCATCAACAAGATTAAAGAATTCTTCATCTGCTTCGGCATAGAATTCCTCAAGCACATCTTCCAATACATCATTTTCAATAAGCTTCTTCTCACCCTCATCCATTATCCTGAATCCCGGGTCCAGATTAACCTCTGGAAAATGATTTCTGATTATCCATAGACAGAAACTGTCTATTGTTGTTATCTGTGCGTTGTTAAGCAGTGTTATCTGTCTTAAAAGGTTCACATTCCCCGGATTCTCGTCAAGCATTGAATCAAGTGCTTTTCTTATCTTGTCTTTCATCTGGGCTGCAGCCGCCTTTGTAAATGTAACAACAACCAGCCTGTCTATATCTATATTCTTGTCAGGGTCTGTAATCATGGAAATGATTCTCTCAACCAGAACAGCAGTCTTACCTGAACCGGCAGCCGCTGAAACCAGCACATTACAATCTCTTGTATCAATCGCACTCTTCTGCGCCGGTGTCCATTTTCTTTCCATTCTCATCAACCCCTTCCTTTATATTATTCCATAACACTTCATCATCGAATTTCTTTAATTTTCTGTAATTGCAACCCGGCAAATCCACTGAAAATCCACACACTGCCCCATAAGGACATCTGTCACAGCTTGAAAACTGTCCATCTTTATAAGGACTTCTCCTGATATCACCACCTGCAATTCTATCCGCGGTATCAACCGCCCTTACATCAACGAATCTTCCAAGCATATTAAACTGCTCTGTATTCATCACCTTGCTTCTTCGTGAGTCAAATCCGCCGTCAGCCTTTCTGCTAACCGGAATATTAAGTGATGTACCCTCGGTATTGTCCATCTTCTCGGCAATATCCTTATCCGAATTAACCATTCCTTTAAGACGCAGTTCACCCTTAATCTTATCCTCTATCTCTTCTGCACTCTCTGTTGTCGCAGATACAATCGGGTCACTTATGTTGTAGTAGAACACTCCGGCAGGAATCACATTTTTACCCGGACGCATCTTCGCCACAAGCTTCATTGCCGCTTCCATGTAGACCATAAGCTGGATATCAATTCCGTAGTAGGTCTTTACTATGTTGAAATCCTTCTTTCCTGTCTTGTAATCGATAATTCTTACATATACATCTGTGCCGTTTTCGCATATGTCAACGCGGTCAATTGTTCCGCTCATAAGCTGCTTTCTGTCTCCGTCCCCGACTTCCATATTGAACTTATGCTCGAATACAAATGGCACGAAATCACCACATTTTAACTGTTCACCCATCGCCCATACAGTGCGGTCTGCAAGGTCTTCCATCCGCTTAATCATGAATGAATTACGGCTTGAATCCTTAAGAATACTGTTCTGGTATATGTCAGTAATTGCAGCGACACTTCTTTTTACCATCTCGCGGCGTTTCTCCTCTGATATCAGATAGTACGACTCACCGTTTTTCTTGATTTCATCGCACACCTCACGGATAACAGCATGCAGTACAACGCCGAAGTTTACCGGTGAAAATGTAAATTCTTCCCTTTCCTTTAAATCAACTCCATACCTTAAGTAATATCTCAATGGACACTCTGCAAAGTTCTCAAAAGAAGTTACGCTTCCGACAAGTCTGCCGCCAGTAAGTGAATCTATAATGTCCTCATCTACATTTGCAGCAGTTTCAGTCTGTTCATAGCTGTAAGCCGCATGTGGTATTGTTACATAAGAATTCTGCTGTGCCGTGTCTTTATAAGATAACTTAAGGCAATGTGAAAACATTTTTCTCATGTTTCTTATAATATAAGATGGCATTAACACCGCACCCTCACTGTTTTTCACAGCATATGACATGTACAGCTTCTCCGCACTCTTCGTCATAATAAGATACAGATAGAATCTCTGTGTAAATGCATTCTCCCTTACAGAAGCGGACATAACAATCCCCTTATTCTCAAGATATTCCCTGTCGCTTTCTGACAGAACACTTCTTGAATCAGCCTTCTTAGGAACATTTCCGTCATTGATACCAACAAAAAACATAACCTTAATATTATCAAGACGGGTTCTTTCTATATCACCTATAACAACACAGTCATTGGTCTGCGGAATAAGTCCTATCTTAATCTCCTGAAATCCTGACGCAAGTATCTTGTTAAATTCTTTAATACCAACCTTTTCGCTTCCAAGAAGAGCATACATTTTATCTAATACTTCTATAACTTTCTTATATAACTGGGTATATTCATCACCAGTGTACTCGCTGTCATTAAGCACACTTACCTTCTTCTCCATATCTTCACGCACGAGAAATTCGTAAAGTGCCTTTACCATATCAGCAACATCAGATTCCTTTGACTTAATCACTTCTTCCAATGGGTCCAACATATCCGTTATCATTGTTCTTAGTGAATTAAGCTTCTCCAGGTCAGTATTATTGACTGTTCCCCTGAACTTTCTTATCCACGGCTCATGCCATTTTGCTCTGCCTCTGATTCCGACTGCAACACAGTAATTGTCTAACAAATCAATATCTTCGCGTTCAATTCCGCTCATTCCGGTTCTAAGAAATCCCAGAACACTGTCATAGCTGTAATTATTCTCAATTATTCCAAGCGCGCCGTTAATTGCAGCAATGAATGGATTGTCAGTCACATGGCGCTTGTAATCTAAGAAATATGGTATATCGTTCTGCTTTAATATATTAGCCGCAAGCTTTCCGTAGCCGTCCATGTCCGCAGTAACTATAGCAATCTCGTTATACCTGTATCCACACAGTCTTGTAAGTCTTATTATCTCTCCTGCTGCAAATGTTAATTCTTCCTTGGCAACAGCTCCCTCATATATAACTATGTTGTCAGTCTTCTTATTAAATCTTTCCGAATTGTTTCTGAAAAGATTCTGTTCCAGAAAATCCAGTTCTTCTGAATTCTTAAATCTTGAATTAACATTTACAATTACATTCTTTCCCGGTACTTCTCTTCCTGCAATATACACTGGTTCAAGGACTTTCACATGTTCTTCATCACATATCTTATAAAGTTTTGATACGCAGTCCTTACTCATGAAAAAGAGTTCTTCCCTGCCTCTTACTGAATTTTCACGCTCAGATGCATCAATTGTCAGAGAAACATATATTTTCGGACACATTGATAAAAGAATTGTCAGTAAATTATACTGAACCGGAGTAAAACCTGTGAACCCGTCAAATACTATCTCGCAATTCTTTATTCGCTCTGACTCTGTAACCTTGTTGCATAATTTATCTAGTATTTCTTCTTTAGTTATATAGTTCTTGTCTATATACTCAGCAAACGCATTGTATACAAGAACGATATCATCAAGCTTATACTGAAGTGCTGCACTTCCCTCTGATTCACTGTATGCTGCACCTGCCGCATCCTGCATAACATCTGGCTTGATATCATACTGAAGCATCTCCGATATAACAGACTTCATCTCTGACACGAATCCTGTATTAGACAGATTACTTCCAAAATATTTTAACCTGTCCTTGTTCTGCTCCAATACTCTTTTAATAATCAGATTCTTTCCTGTATCGTCAAGGACCTCGAGATTATCCTCGCCCACTTCCTCAAATACTTTATATGCAAGTCTTTCAAAGCTCACAACATCTATATTAAGTATTCCTTTTCTTGGGTGCATGGACACCAGTCTTTTCTGAATTGCCATAGTGTACTGCTCCGGCACAACAACTATATAATTTCTGTCAGGATTCTTCATTGATTCTTCAATTATATGCGTATACAGATAGTGTGATTTACCCGCACCAGAGCTTCCTAGAATTAATTGTAATGACATGTATAACTCCCCTTAAAACATTTTTAATAGTATAACATATTTTCAAGGTTGAAAATCAACAGCTTCATATTCCACCGTATCTGAATAGTCCCACCATTCTCCCTGATAGCCTGTAAATCCGTTATTTTCCATAGCATTCTGTAGAATCATCACATTCTTCACAGCCTCTTCATCTTCTATATCAGAATAATCTCTATCTGCTTTCAAAGAAAAATCGTCAAATTCTGTCGGCATTGATATAACACTTCCATCAGCAGCAACCATTGTAATATCCACTGTTCCTCCAAGATTATGCTTTTTCATTCCGTTAGACGGATTTGCCACATAGTTAGGGTCCGGATATACTTCCCATAATTTCTGCTGTGCCTCAAATGGTCTGTATGCATCCCAAATCTTTAATCTGTACCCCTGTTCTTTCAGTTCTTTCTGCACATTTGCAAGCTTCTTAACCGTCCCGTATCGAAGATATGCGTCTGTGAAATCATATATTCTGACACCTGTAAAGTTATTCTCTGTCGCATACATTAATTCGACATATATATCCGGCATGTATTTCTTTACAAGAACATATTCATCATCTTCTGGTTCTTTTTCTGTCGTAATCTCCTGTATTGTAACTTTCTGTGTTATTGTCTCCTGTATACTGACTGTCTCCGTCTCAATTATTTTATCTGTAATGACATTTTTCTTTTGCTCGCATGCTGTCATTCCCAATATTATCATTATAGCTACAGATATTGCTACATATTTACAATTCATAACCATTCCCTCTTTGATATATTTGTATTTAATATACCACATTTTAATCATAATCTCCCCCTCACTGCCATATATTTTGTAATAATGAATATGAAGGGCAGGTTTCTTTGTGATGAGTCAGACTAAAATCGTTGTTATTCCACTTAAAAAGCTCCTTATTGGAGCGGTTATCGCTGCTATTGTAATAGCATTTGTTATATTCGCTGTTATCCGTCTTGGCAGCAAGGGTTCTGATAATTCCAGAAACACTACTCAGCCTAGGAGCAGCACTGTAAATGCTTCTGCTTCTTCTAATATTGAAACACCCCTTGATAATGCCGACGCTCCTAAATTCTGCCCCGGAGTATATACCGCTTCTATCCTGTTAGATGGCAATCCCGTTGACATCCAGGTCACAGTTGATTCTTCTAACATTAACAGCATTGAGCTTGTTAATCTTTCTGAATCAATCACTACTATGTACCCTAAGCTTACAACTTCATTTGATGAAGTTGCCTCTAAAGTCATGGAAGCCGGAACAACCAACATAACCTATGATTCAGCCAACAGATATACATATTCCGTCTTTATAGAAGCAATAAGCGCAGCCCTTAAAAAGGCTGCGCCATAAAACTCACTAGAACAAGCTTATCTCGTCCCCATTGCTGACATTGACAAATCCTTTATATCCACGCTCTTCAAGCTTTCCGAGGAACTTACCCATCTTCTTAGGCTTTACATATAATGAGCATACCTTACCTTCTGCTCTGTATTTTTCTGCTATTGCATAAGCTTCCTTAACCTGTCCCTCGTCATACATAACGGCAATCTTGTCTGCTGATGCCTTAGTCTCAACGCCATTCTGCATAAGGATTGAGAAGATTCTCTCGAATCCGATTGAGAATCCAACAGCGCTTACCTGCTGTCCTAAGAACTTGCCAATAAGGTTGTCATATCTTCCACCACCTGCGATAGCACCCTTGAAATCAATACTTTCAACTTCAAATACAGTTCCTGTATAGTAACCCTGACCTCTTACTAAAGAAAGGTCAAATACAACATCAAACTGACCGTTTGAAAGCTCATTTACAGTATTGATAATTCCTCTTACGCTTTCTGCTGGAGCTTTATCATCCAGTATAGCCTCAACACTTTCAAGGCTTATCTCCTGTGCACTTGAAACACTTCCAAAGAATCCGATAAACTTCTCAATTGCAGTAGCGTCAAATCCCTTGTCTGTAAGCTCAGCCTTAACACCGTCAAGTCCGACCTTATCCATCTTGTCAAATGTAATGCACACACTGTCAAGCTGATCCTCGGTAAATCCACAATTCTGAAGGAATGAACGGAGAAGTCTTCTGTCGTTAATCTTAACCTTGAAATTCTTCATGCCAATAGCCTTAAGAGCCTTTGTTGTTGTAAGAATAAGTTCAACCTCTGAATCTGTAGAATCAGAACCAATAATATCAATATCGCACTGAACAAACTCACGAAGTCTGCCCTTCTGTGGTCTTTCAGCTCTGTACACTCTGTCCATCTGGATACATTTCATAGGAAGAGTGAGCTTGTCCTTGTTGTTAGCAAAGTAACGGCTGAGCGGAAGTGTAAGGTCATATCTTAATCCCATATCAGCAATTTCATTCTCACAGGCTGTTCCTGTCTTAGGATTTTCCTGAAGTGAACTTACAGCCTTCTCAAGCTTATCGCCTCTCTTCATAATCTTGAATATAAGATTTAAGTTCTCACCACCATCACTCTTATCAAGGTTCTCAATATCCTCAATAATAGGTGTTGTAATGTGTTCAAATCCATTAGCAACATATACCTTTAATATCTCATTCTGAAGGTAATCCCTGATTTCAACCTCATTAGGAAGATAATCATTAGTACCCTTAACTGGTGTTATTTTCATAATTGTCTCCTCATTTACACACTAAGGCAGATAACCGGTATTCTCCAGCCATCTGCCCCCATTTTCTTTAATACTAACTATTTTCCGCCAGTATCGAAAATGCTTCGCATTTTGCCTGACTCTTAACAGTTACTAATTAAGCTTCATCAATTGCCTTACCAATATCATGTCTCATATATTTGTTATCGAAATCTACCCATTCAGTAGCTTCATAAGCCTTGGCTCTTGCTTCCTTAAGGTCCTTGCCAAGTGCTGTAACACCGAGAACTCGTCCTCCGTTAGTTACAACCTTGCGCTCTTCGTTGAATTTAGAACCTGCATGGAATAAGAAATAATCATCCTTACCCTTGAAGTTTTCCATTCCCTTAATCTCGAAGCCCTTCTCATATGCGAGTGGATATCCGTCAGATGCGAGAATTACACATACACATGCGTTATCTTCAAACTGAAGGTCAACCTTATCAAGAGTTCCATCAATACAAGCCTCAAATACATCAACAATATCATTCTTCATTCTAGGAAGAACAACCTGTGCCTCAGGATCACCAAATCTTGCATTGTACTCAAGAACCTTTGGTCCCTTTGGAGTAAGCATAAGTCCAAAGAAGATAACTCCCTTAAATGGTCTGCCCTCACTCTTCATTGCATCAACAGTTGCCTGATAAATGTATTTCTTACAGAACTCATCAACTTCCTTAGTGTAGAAAGGTGATGGTGAGAAGTTACCCATTCCGCCTGTGTTAAGACCCTGGTCACCATCCTTAGCTCTCTTATGATCCTGAGCTGATGACATAATCTTAATTGTATTACCATCAACAAATGAAAGTACTGAAACCTCACGGCCTGTCATGAATTCCTCAATGACAATTGTATCACCTGCTGTTCCGAACTTCTTGTCAAGCATAAGCTCATCAACACCTGCAAGTGCATCCTCTTTGTTCTCACATATAAGAACGCCTTTGCCGAGTGCAAGTCCGTCAGCCTTAAGAACGATAGGATATTCAGCAGTCTCAAGATACTTCTTAGCCTCTTCTGCTGATGTAAATGTTTCATAAGCTGCTGTTGGAATATTGTATTTCTTCATAAGGTCCTTAGAAAATGCCTTAGATCCTTCAAGAATAGCTGCATTCTTTCTTGGTCCGAATACTCTTAAGCCCTCTGCCTCGAATACATCAACGACACCGCCGACAAGTGGGTCGTCCATACCGATAACAGTAAGGTCAATGCTGTTTTCCTTAGCAAATGCTACAAGCTTCTCAAACTCCATTGCCTTAATATCAACACACTCTGCAAGCTCTGCAATTCCTGCATTGCCCGGTGCACAGTATATCTTGTCAACCTTAGGACTCTTGCTTAACTTCCAGCATATTGCATGCTCTCTTCCGCCGCTGCCTACAACTAATACTTTCATCTTAATTCCTCCGCATATTGTTATCTATATACTTAGTCAGTAATCATTAATTAACATGTTCATTGGCAATCTTGTTAATTGCCTTAGGAAGAAGCTTCCATTCAGCCTGCTCCATAATTCTTCTCTGAAGAGTTTCAGGAGTATCACCATCAAGTACATCAACTGCCTTCTGGAAAATAATCTCTCCTGTATCCATTCCTTCATCTACATAATGCACAGTTGCACCTGATACCTTAACACCCTTTGCCAGAGCTGCTTCATGAACCTTGAGTCCATAGAAACCAACTCCGCAGAATGAAGGTATAAGTGATGGATGAATATTAATAATTCTGTGGCTGTACTGATGAACCATTTTCTCTGGGATTCTTACAAGGAATCCTGCGAGTACTATAAGGTCAACATTAAGCTCATTCACTTTATCAAGCAGTGCATCGTTAAATGCATCTCTGCTTTCATAATCCTTAGGTGATATGCAATATGCTGGAATATTGTTATCCTTAGCTCTTGTGAGTGCATATGCTCCGGCATTATTGCTTATAACTGCTACAAGCTCTGTGTTAGTGATTGTTCCATCCTTAACAGCATCGATAATAGCCTGAAGATTAGTTCCGCCTCCGGAAACCATAACTGCAACTCTTAGCATAAAGTAACTCCCTTCTCGCCAGCTTCAATGCTTCCGATAACATATGGAGTCTCACCTGCAGCCTTAACTGCTGCCATAACTGTATCAACATCAGCAGGATCAACGGCAAGTACAAGACCGATACCCATGTTAAATGTATTATACATCATATGCTCTTCGATATTGCCATCTTCTGCAAGCATCTTAAAGATTGGTGGTACTTCGTAGCTGTCCTTCTTAATTACTGCCTTAACACCGTCTGGAAGCATTCTAGGTACATTTTCATAGAAACCACCACCTGTGATATGGCTGCAGCCCTTAACCTTAACGCCTGCCTTCTTGATTTCCTTCATTGTCTTAACATATATCTTAGTTGGAGCAAGTAATGCCTCTCCTAATGTCTTTCCAAGTGAATCGTAATATGTATTAAGAGATTCCTCTGTCATTGTAAATACGCTTCTTACAAGTGAGAATCCATTGCTGTGTACACCACTTGAAGCGATACCGATAAGAGTATCACCCGGCTTGATGTTCTCGCCTGTAATAAGATCCTTCTTATCAACAACACCTACAGCAAATCCTGCAAGATCATATTCATCCTGTGGCATAAGTCCCGGATGCTCTGCTGTCTCACCACCGATAAGTGCACATTCAGACTGTCTGCAGCCCTCTGCAACACCACCAACGATAGTAGCAATCTTTTCTGGATAATTCTTGCCGCATGCGATGTAATCAAGGAAGAAGAGTGGCTCTCCACCAGCACATACAACATCGTTAACACACATAGCAACTGCATCAATACCGATAGTATCATGCTTGTCCATAATGAAAGCTAACTTAACCTTAGTTCCACATCCGTCAGTTCCTGAAAGTAATACAGGCTCTTCCATCTCCTTAATCTTAGCGAGTGAAAATGCACCTGAGAATCCGCCGATTCCGCCTAACACTTCTTCTCTCATAGTAGACTTAACAGCCTCTTTCATTAACTCAACTGACTTGTAACCTGCTTCAATATCAACTCCAGATTTCTTGTAATCCATGATTCTTTCTCCTTCAATATTATGATAAATGTAAGTTAATGTAACTATTCAGTTACTAATTAATAATTCTTATAACCGACTTCCTGAAGTCTGGCATCCTTCTTCTGAACACTTTCCTTAAGATTCTTAGTATAATCCTTAAGCCTTTCAAGAAGTGCTGCATCAGATGTTGCAAGAATCTTGGCTGCAAGAATACCTGCATTGGCACCACCGTTAATAGCAACAGTTGCAACAGGAATACCTGTAGGCATCTGTACTATTGAATATAATGAATCTCTACCGCCTAGTGATGTTGTGTGCATTGGAATACCAATAACAGGCATTGGGAAAATAGCTGCGCACATACCCGGAAGATGTGCTGCCATACCTGCACCTGCAATAATAACCTTAAATCCCTTCTCCTCTGCACTCTTAGCATATTCAAAGAATACGTCAGGCTCTCTGTGTGCTGAGATAATTGTCATCTCATACGAAATTCCTAACTGTTCAAGAATGTCTGCTGCCTTTGCCATAACAGGCATATCAGAGTCACTTCCCATAACAATTCCTACTAAAGCCATATTAACCTCCTATGTCCGATAGATATAATATTAAAATTAGTGAAAACACTAATTATCATTGTACTTTGTTTTAAACTTTGCGTCAAGATAAAGCCTGTTTACAGCTTACAATTATATATTTATAATTCTGTTAAAAATGCATCATTAAGTGCAAGCGTGCCATCAAGCACGAATCTGCCGTTCTTAATCAAGTCTGTTCTTGTTCCATCCTCTGCCACAACAGTAATATTACCAATCTCATCATACGGAATGGTAATATCGGTGTGACAGTTATAATAAGCCTTGTCCGGCTCCGTCTTACGAAGAAGTGAAACCTCATTATCCCTTGAGATAATCTCCTTGCCGTCCGGATTAGTTACATACACATCTTCTGCCCTTGAATAGCATGTGTCACCGACTGCAAAATGTGGTCCCATCTTTTCAACAATAAGAATCGGAAGCTTATACACAATATCATGCTTATTGGCAAACACATATGCTGTAGTGTTAGTTCCTATAGCAAACTCTCCGAGCGGTAAAGTTTCATGGTCATATAACACATTTGCCTTGAAAAGTTCTTTGTTCTTAGTCTCGTCATCAAAGTTAGTGCATGTGAAGTCCTTAACAAATCCGTCCTCAAACCATACAGTAAGATTGTTAAACTTAATATCATTAAGATATACACTGCTCACATTAAGCACACCTGTTGTTTTCTTAAGCACAGGTGATGTAAATACTTCTCCAAGCGGAATATTAACGTCCGCAAGACAGTTCTCAAATACAGTCTGCGTCTTATGGTCGGTTATCTTCATAATAGAAACCTTCATGTCTGTGCAGTTTCCGTTAGCTCCTTTAACCTCAACATACTGTGCTGTATCAAGTACATCAATAAGTGCCTGCTGGATAGCTTTATATTTGTTATAATCAAGGGTATTAATCTTAACAGTACCCTCGAATATTTCCTCGAAATTCTCTCCAATCTCCGGTATCGGATAAGCAATTATTGTAAAGCTTCTCTCCTCGCCTTTAATATACTCATTAACAATGCTTCCCGCGTCATTGCTGTATTTCACAGAAAGCTTCTGCTGCTTTGCATCAAGTGTTAAAGCCTCGCTCTTAATCTGTGGCTCAAATGGCACTTCACCAAACACCTCCATAACAGCAGGTCCACCATGCACCGCTGCAAGCTCTTTGTTCTTCTCATATGCAAGCTTTAATGCACCAGTCTTTCTCTCAACAAATTCGCCATCCATATAAAGTGCATTGTCAAAACGATGGTCGAAATCCATCTGCTTGTTAGGATTAGCTCCGTAATAGCCAACCTTAATGTTAAGTCTTTTATTAATCGTGTTGACCGCTGCCCTGTATATTGTAGGCTTAAGTCCAAGCTTTTCAAAATTCTTAATCTCAGCCCTCACAAGTCTTTCAAATCCCAGACAGTATCTTATATTAACTGTTTTCTTCTTAGACAAATCCTTGCCTGTAAGCTCGAATCCAATTCTGTATCCTTCTGTAAATGTGTCTGCCATCTTCTGGATTTCTTCTTCACTGAGCGAACTAAGATACTCTGCTGTCTTAATCTCATTGTCAGTAACATACTCACCGAATCTGTACAGATATCTTACATCTGTAAGGTCAGACTCCATAATTATCTTAGTTGCAAAATCAAGTTCAGGGTCTAACAGCTCTCTTACCCGGTACTCCATAAGGTCATCACTGTAATCACTAACATACCAGTATACAGACTCTTTCATCTGCTTATAATCTGGCTTTCCACAGTCTTCCTCAGTCGATGCACACATGCAGTACACTTCAACAAAAAGCTCCATAAGTGCTGTCATCTCTGCCATTCTGCCTTCATATGCATACACAATCATTCCTCTTATCTCAACGTAAAGAAATGACAAAAGCCTTCCCTCTGATAGCCCTAACTTTGAAGCTGCATATGCCGGATTAGCGTAGCTTGTCTCGTAAGCCTTGCCAATTACATCTTCATACAGACCTGTATTCAGATTCTTATATTCTTCTAGTGAATAATCTCTGAAAACATCAGCTTTTAAGTCAGCCGCAAGCTTATCCATCTTAAGGATAAATGTGGCAATACATTTGAAATAATCTGCAAACCCATCCGTCTTAAGCCCCGGTTCCTCTGCTATCTCTTTAATTCTTTCTATTGCAAGAGCGTAACGCTCTTCTACATTATCATTAAACAATTTCTTTCTCCTTCTGCCCTGATAAGGATTATATTCCCATTAAGAATACTGCTATCATAAATACTGCTA
>ERZ780090.441-NODE-441-length-17130-cov-20.0712_pt1 | contig 17130 bp, 19 predicted proteins | sample MGYA00433086_ERZ780090 | MGnify/ENA primary metagenome ERZ780090 (study PRJEB29588, sample SAMEA1972002) | human gut metagenome | biome: human gut; feature: human-associated habitat; material: faeces | place: Denmark | collected 2008/2010 ...
TGAAGAGCGGTTCGGTGATAGGCACATTGATAAGCACTGGAGCCGGCTGGCGGAAAGTGGCAGCGTGCATCGCTTCGTTCACAAGACGGTTGCAATACCAGCGCTCCTCTTCGTTTCGAGGCTCGGGCAGCGACACGCTGTGGCGCACAAAGCGATTGAGAGCGTCGGGTTGTGGCAGCGTCTGACCATCGAGTTGGTCAATCCATTGCTGCGGTCGGTCGGCAGCTATGACGATGAGCGGCACATGCTGGTAGTAAGCCTCTGCCACAGCCGGAGCCGTGTTGAGCAGAGCCGAACCCGACGTGACGCATACCACTGTAGGACGCTTCGTGCAGAGAGCCATGCCCATAGCGTAGAACGCCGCAGAGCGCTCGTCGGTGATAGGGTGGCAGCTTATTGTGCCACATTCGCTGAGGTTATGCACGATGGCAGCATTGCGACTGCCCGGACAAACCACAGCGTCTGTCACTCCCCATTCGATGAGCAGCGATGTCAGTATGTTTATGTTTTCCTTGTTGCTATACATTTTTTCTATGATTGTCTCACGTGCGATGCTTATATATGCTTGAACAGTTGTCGCATAGTGTTCATCTTAGCCTCTGTTTCCTCCCACTCCGACTGACACTCGCTGTCCTTAAGCAGTCCGCCGCCGGCGTAAAGTCGGTAAGCGACGCTCTCCGTGCCTCCTTCTATTTGCATGCAGCGCAGCGTAACGAAAAGACGAGTGTCGCCTGTGGGGTCGATAAGTCCGGTGAAGCCGCTGTAGTAGCTGCGTTCTCCCGACTCGTTCTGCAGAATGAAGTCGCGTGTTGCAGCCTTCGGCATACCGCATACCGCCGGAGTAGGGTGCAAAGCGTTGATGAGATCGCCGAGATGTTCCGAGTTGTTGAGGCTGAAACGGATGTCGGAGCGCAGATGAACGAGGTCGCCGGCACGCACGGTGTAGGGTCCGTCTACGGAGAAATCGTCGCTGAACTGCTCCACACACTCCGTGAGGTACGTCTCAACGCAGCGTTGTTCCTTAATGTTTTTCGTGCTCCAGTGGATATCGTCCTTTCCTATAGCGCCACCTTCCACGTCGAAGTCGAGGTTTGCGCCGCTCAGACGCATCGTTCCTGCGAGTGCCATCGTGTGCATTGCACCGTCGGTGCCGCCGATGAGCGTTTCTGGTGTGGCGATAATCCATGTTCCGCTACGCTCGGTTGAGAACAGCGTGACGAACATGCGCGGATATCTACGGCAGGCGCGTGCAAAGAGCGTGAGCGGGGCGATCTGCTCCGTCGCTGTGAGTCGTGCGCTGCGTGCAAGCACAATCTTCTGGAAGGCGCCTGCGGAAAGCTGCCCGTGATAATTGTGAAAGTCGACGGCGTAACGCTCGCGCTCCTCCTCATAGTCGGCGTCAATGAGCATCGCAGACACGTCGCTATCGGCGTTCAGCATCGTTTGGTCTGAACACGACTCTGCTTTCTCCGAGCATAGCTCCACTTCCTCCCAATCAGTAGGCATCAGGAGTATGGGGCAGCTTTCCGATGGTGTGAACGGAGCGATTACGAAGCCGCGCCGTCCGTTCAGTTCGGCGAGCGAAGCAATCTCTTCGGGTTCGGTTGTGAGTCGGTTGCGGAATATGTGCGTAGAGTGTGGCAGTCGGAAATATACGTAGCTCATTCTATTTCGGTTTGTTCATCACAAAGTTGGTCACTTCTACCGACGAAATCAAGTCGCCAGCCCCGTTGCGTATGTCCACATGCCACTGGTGCAGCGTTTTTCCTTTGTGCAGAATGTGCGCCGTAGCGGTCACGGTGTCGCCGTCGAGCACCGCCTTCACGTGACTGCCGCTTATGTTTATGCCCACACATATATTGTTCGGGCAGAGAGCGAGCGAGCCTACGCCAGCCAGGTTCTCGGCAAGTGCGAGCGATGCGCCGCCACTGAGGAATCCGAAAATCTGACGATTGCGCTCGTCTACCTTCATGCGAGCCTGACATGTGTCGGGGTCGGGCGTAGAGATGAACTCCATGCCGAGTGTGTTAGAGAGTCCGTCGCGCTTCAAGAGCACTTCCTTTATCTTGTCTATATTCATAATATCCAGTATTAAGTAGTCGTAGAGAAACGTTTTTCTCCATTATATTATTGTTATGTTCCGAGTATTCTCCGTTATGTTCGGGATAAAATTCTGTTCGGTAAAAGATTAATTCCTGTTGAATCCATGCTGCTCTGCCTTCTGTCAATAGCCCTCTCTGATGAAGTCGAGCGCTTCACATATCTCCTCGTCGGTGGCAGTCTGGTTGATGCGTATGTCGCCGATGTTGTGGAGCAGGGTGAAGTTGATTACGCCCGACGTGTTCTTCTTGTCGTGGCGCATGAGGTTGAGCAGAGTGGGGTAGTCGTTGCACGTGAACTCCGTCTGAGCGTAGTTCTCGCGTATGAAGCGTGCCGTCTGATGCAGCCTTTCGGTGGGGAAGCCAGCTTTGCGTGCACTCATATACAACTCGCCAATCAAGCCGAAGGCTACAGCATAGCCATGCAGCAACGGTCGGTTCCCCGGTGCTGTTGAGACAACTGCATCACTTGGTGTTGGCTTGTTCTCTGGTGCAGTTGAGACAACTGCACCCCCTGCTTGTTGCAGAGCGAACTCCTCCAGCGCATGACCGATGGTATGACCGAAGTTGAGCGCCTTGCGTATGCCGTGCTCGTGAGGGTCTTCCGCCACGATGCGCTCCTTCACGGCGATAGACTCAGCCACCATGTGCTGCAGTTCGGCGAGGTCGGGCTGCGAGAGGTCGAAGTTGACGTGCTCAGCCCACATGCGTTCGTCGCTGATGAGCGCATGCTTCAGCATCTCGGCGTAGCCCGAACAGAGGTTCTCGGCGTCGAGCGTGTCGAGAAAGCAGGTGTTTATGATGACGAAGCGTGCGTCGGCGAACGCTCCTATCTCGTTCTTCAGTCCGCCGAAGTTGATGCCCGTCTTGCCTCCCACCGCCGCGTCTACCATAGCGAGCAACGTTGTGGGTATGTTTATGAAGTTGATGCCGCGCTTGAACGTGGCGGCAGCGAATCCGCCGAGGTCGGTTATCATGCCGCCGCCGAGGTTTATGAGCAGCGAGTGGCGTGTTGCGCCGCCCTGCTGCAGCGCTGTCCACACGTCGCCGAGCGCAGCGAGCGTCTTATGCTGGTCGCCGTGAGCAATGGTGATGGGCACGGCATCGTACTGCGCAAGCAGCGCCGCCACTTTCGGCAGACAGCACTCGTGCGTAGTGTCGTCGGTGAGCACAAAGACGCGGTCGTGCTCCGACTCGGCGACGGCTGTCGCCAAGTCGTGCTCTATGTCGTTTGAAATGATAATCTGTTGTTGCATATCTCTCTTTAGAATTCCACGCGTGTCTTTTCGAAGCCTAATGAGTGGAGCAGCTGTTCGAACTGCTCCTTGGCGTTCTCTCGTGCCTTTCGATAGTTCTTCTCGGTGAGGCAGCGGCGACGCATCTTCTCCGCAGCGCGGTAGTACATAGCCTGTCGGTCGGCGTGAGTCCACTTTCCCGACGCTATGAACGAGCGTGTGCGCGCCTCGTCGATGAAGTTGTCGTCGAGCAGCTTCACAGGCGGCAGCTTAGCCACGAGCGTATCGCCCGACATGGCGAGCCATCCCTCGCGCGTCTCCTTCAGGTCGAAGCCGATGCGCAGCGTTCCGTAGTAGATGCGCACCAGTTCGCTCTTCGAGAACACGCCGCGTCGCAGCGTGTCTACCATCTCCTCGTCGTCAATCTCGAGGAACGACCACTCGCCGATCTGCTCTATCGAGCGTATCAGCGTGGGCGTGATGTCTATCTTCTCGTTCTTCGTTATCTCGGGCAGCGTGGTGTTGTTGTTCGTGAGTCCTTTCTTCACGCCTACAATCAGCTTCACGGCGATAATCACCACTATCAGCACGAGCGCCAGCTTCAGCCAAACGCCCGCAGGCACCTTTTTGAGCGCAGCCATTACGCTGCGTCCTATCTTTTCGAGCTTCGGCATATCCTGCTTCTCTCGGTTCTGGTTGTTCGTTTCCATACTTTTGCCTTTTAAAGAGTTGAGTAATGTGTTGCGTTGTCAGCCTATCGGCGTGCGGCGTTGCCCTTGTTCTCTACAGAACTTGAGCTGATGATGCCCTCTACATCCGCAGGCGTGAACTTCTTGCGGAACGAGATGGTGATGTTCTGCGGCTTGTAGCCCAGCTGTCTGAGAATGGGCACGATGGCGTTGGCGGCACTCTGGCGCGCACGCTCCGTGATGTCGCTGTTGGCAATGTCGTGGATAATCACCTCGCGGCCCTGCATCTCATATCTCTGCAGCTCCTCCTCGCTGAAGTTACTGCGCATGAGCGCCACATATTCCTTAATCTCGTTGTGGTCGATGCGCGACGAGGTGAGCACGATGCGCGGGTCGGGCAGAATCAGCTCGATGTGCGTAGAGTCGCGGCGCACGTTGTCGGCTGAGAACTCGGCGAAGTCGACGTAAGCCTTCAGCGTGGCCTCCATCGGTATAGCCACCTTGCGCTGTCCGAGCGGCAGCGTTATGTTGTAATTCTTGCTGAAGAGCTTGCCCTTCAGCTTTATATCGTCGTCGTGCGTCACAATCTTGTGCACCTGATACTCCGTGGTGTACAGACGCGAGCACTTCTGTATCTGCATCACGAGCGTAGCCGTCGTGTCTATGCGCTCCACCTGCTCGGTCGGCTTCACCGGCTCTGGCGTCTTCGGCTGCTTCTTTCCGCACGAAACCATCATTGCGGCGGCAGTCATGCAAAATATAAACAATAACTTTCTCATGTCGATTCTGGTTTAAATACAGTTCACATTCCGTTTAATTTCTGTTTATTTGCAAAAGTACGTTTTTTATTTGAATGTGCAAGCGTATTTTATATGTATGTGGAATATTTTTTATACCTTTGCTCGCATGAAAAAGACAAATTGCATAAAGAAAGTTATCCGCTGCGCGGCACTCTGTGCTGCAGCGCTCCTCGTGGCGTCGTGTGCGGAGAAACCGAAAAGCGACAACATAATAGTGCACAAGCGCGCCAAGGTGCAGAAGAAGCAGACGCAGTCCATGAGCGGCTACGAGGACAAGCGCAACGTGGAGTGGCTCGGCGCAACCTATAAGGTGTGCGTGGAGCGCAAGTCGGACAACACGCTGCCCCTTACCTACGACGAGCAGGGCAACAGCTACTACGACAACCGCATCTCGGTGAGAATACTGCGCAGCGACGGGTCGGTGTTCTTCGAGCGCACGTTCCTCAAGACCGACTTCACGCAGTACATCAGCGACACATACTCGAAGGGAGCGCTGCTTGGAGTGGTGTTCGATTGCGTTGACGGCGACTGTCTGCGCTTTGCGGCAAGCGTCGGTTCGCCCGACAAGATGAGCGACGAGTACGAACCGCTCGTAGTGAAAGTGTCACGATTGGGCGCCTTGAGCGTGGCTAAGGACACGAAGCTCGACACTGCAAGCGAAGACGAACTCGAAGACGAGGACGACGGAGTATAAACCTGTATGTTCATTTCCAACAAATAATGTATTCATAAACATGTATTTTCTACTAACCTATTGAATTTGATAGTCATTTAGGAACGATTACGTGAGTAATTTGGCTCTTAGAAAGACAGCAAAGACTCCGCCGCAAGTGTGGCAGAGTCTTTGCTGTCGTTGTTTTTGGGTGAATAAAAGCATTCGTTGTTCCACCTTCTTTTTCGTATTTTAGCTGTAAAAGCCTCACGAAAAGTCATCGTCACCCGAACGCAATCCGATTGGACGGCGAACGCAATCCGATTGGACGGCGTACGGAATCCGATTGGACGGCGAACGCAATCCGATTGGACGGCGAACGGAATCTGATTGGACGGCGAACGCGAGCGGTGAGAAAAACTTAAGAGGTAGTGTAGACAGAACTATCTTACAGTTCAGTTTACACTACCTCTTAAGTGGCAAAAGAACGATTGCCATTTGTTAATCCGCTGTTAATACTAATCTCTGAATCCGTGGTAAAACAATATTTATCCGTTGTGAAACGCTACTCGTCGAAATCAAATTCGTCGTCGAAGTCGTCGAAGCCGAACATGGCAGGCTCGGCGAACGCATCCAGTGCGCGGCGCTCCTTCTTCGTCGGTCGACCCGTGCCGCGTGCGCGGTCTACGAAACCGCTGATGCGACTCATCTCGAGCAGTTCGTACTGCTTCGGGTCGGTCACGTTCTCGTAAATCTCCGGCAGGAGCTTAGCGCCCACGCGCTGCTCTATTGTCTTCAGAACCTTGAACGAGTAGGTTACTGGCGGCTTCTTAACGCTCACCACATCGCCCACCTTCACCGTGCGGCTCGGCTTCACGGTCACTCCGCCCAGCATGACGCGTCCGTTCTTGCAGGCGTCGGCTGCTATGGAGCGCGTCTTGAATATGCGCGCCGCCCACAGCCATTTGTCTATACGTGCTACTTCCATGTTAAAAGTAAAAAAGACTTTTAAAAGTAAAAAAGTAAAAGAGTAAAAAAGTAAAAAGCAAAGGCTTAGAAAGGCTTATTGAGACTTAGAAAGGCTTATTGAGTCTTAAAAAGGCTTAGCTAAACCTAACCTATTTGTGCTTCTTTCCGAGCTTGTTGAACTGGTTCATCGTGATGTTCAGTCCGGCAAGCACAAAGCTCTTTATTATCTCCACTGCCAGGTCGATGCTCGGCTGCAGCGTCTGCATATCCTCGGCGCTGTACTTGCCCAGCACCCAGTCTACCTGCGCGCCACGCTGGAAGTCGGCGCCGATGCCCATGCGCAGACGCGCATACTGCTGTCCGATGAGCTGCTGAATGTTGCCCAGTCCGTTGTGTCCGCCGTTCGATCCGTTGCCCTTCAGACGGAAGTCGCCGAGCGGAATAGAGAGGTCGTCCACAACGACGAGCAGTCTTGTCTGGTCGATATTTTCCTTCTGCAGCCAGTAGCGCACGGCGTTGCCGCTGAGGTTCATGTATGTTGTCGGCTTGAGGATGAACACCTTGCGGCCCTTAAGCGAAGTCTCCGCCACGAAGCCGTAGCGCTTGTCCTCGAAGGTGGCGCCCACCGACTTTGCCAGTTCGTCAACGACCATGAAGCCCGTGTTGTGGCGTGTGTGGTCGTACTCGGCGCCGGGGTTTCCCAAGCCTACTATTAAGAATTTGTCCATGATGTTGGGTTGTTGTGATGTTATGTTGTGATGGTGAGGTGTTGAGATAAATAAAAAAAGCGCACGCGTCGTCGACGCATGCGCTTTTTGTATTTCTATCTGATGTCATTAAGCCTGAGCCTGAGCAGCTGCAGACAGAGCGGCACGTGTCATCTTGATTGAGCAAACGATAACCTCCTTGCCTGTAACGATCTCGAGACCCTCGAAGCTGAGCTGACCGATCTTGATGCTCTTGCCGATCTGGAGAGCAGTAACGTCGATGTCGAGGTGCTCCGGAATCTGCTGGTAAGGAGCCTTAACCTCGATCTTGCGGATAGAGAGGTTCATGCGACCACCGTCACGTACACCCTGTGCCAAGCCAGTGAGCTTAACAGGAATACCGATTGTGATAGGCTTCTGGTCGTTAACCTCGAGGAAGTCTACGTGAAGAACAGCGTCAGTTACCGGGTGGAACTGGATATCCTTGAGGATAGCTGTGTGAGACTCGCCGTCGATAACGAGGTTGATAACATAGATGTGCGGAGTGTAGATAATCTTACGGAGCTCAGTCATAGGAACTGCGAAAGCCATAGCTGTCGGCTTGCCGTCCTGCTCTGCGAGGCCGTAAATGTTGCAAGGAATAAGTCCTTCCTTACGCAATGTCTTAGAAGCTTTCTTGCCAAGGTCTGTACGCTTCTGACCTGTAACGTTAATCTCTTTCATTTGTGTTACTCTAAATTAAGTTGATAAAATAATGTTTATGCCTTAATTCGCCATCACACGAGAATTTTTATATTTCTGTACGGATGTGCTCAAAAAAGCGGTGCAAAGGTACGTATTTTATCCGAATTGAGCAAAAAATACATTAAAAAATACACAATAATGTATGTTTCGCTTGGTAGTTCAGCCAAATTTAGCTATTTTTGCACCTGTTATTGAGACAAGGGTGTCGAAGGTCTGGCTTGCCCAGCGTTTCTTTAATCTATGCAAACAACAGCAAGATACGTATTAAAGTAAGAGAAGGATGATCAACCGCGAATTAATCAGAATTAAGATAGTTCAGTTAACCTACGCATACTATCAGAACGGAAACAAACTCATGGACAGTGCAGAGAAGGAATTGCTTTTCAGTCTGTCTAAGGCTTACGATTTGTACAATTATCTTTTGGAACTCATCGTCGCCGTCACACAGGAAGAACGCAAGCGTGTGGAAGTAGCTACGCAGCGTGCTCTGCGTGAGGGAGCGGAAATGCCGTCACAGAAATTCGCCTATAACAAGTTCGCCGTGCAGCTCGAGGAGAACAAGCAGCTCAACGAGTTCGCCGAGACACAGAAACAGTCGTGGGCTAACAGCGTGGAGTTCGTGCGCGGTCTGTGCAACCAGATCGAGCAGAGCCAGACATATGCCGAGTACATGGCAGACACAGACAACTCGTACGAGGCCGACCGCGAGGTATGGCGCAAGCTCTATCGTCAGCTCATTCAGGAGAACGAAGACCTCGACCAGCTCCTCGAAGAGCAAAGCCTCTACTGGAACGACGACAAGGAAGTGGTAGACACATTCGTGCTCAAGACCATCAAGCGCTTCGAGCCCGAGAATAAGGCAAAGCAGGAACTCCTGCCCGAGTATAAGGACATCGAGGACAAGGACTTCGCCGTGAAGCTATTCCGCGCAACCATCCTCAACGCCGACCAGTATCAGCGCTACATGAGCGAGACATCGCGCAACTGGGACTTCTCGCGTCTGGCATACATGGACGTAGTGATCATGCAGATAGCCATCGCCGAGATGCTCACATTCCCCAACATACCGGTGAGCGTGACCATCAACGAGTACGTAGAACTCGCAAAGCTCTACTCTACACCGAAGTCGGGCTCGTACATCAATGGTATGCTCGACGCTATCGCACGCTACCTCATGTCTACAGGCAAACTTCTGAAGACCATCGAGGACCGTCCGCAGCGCCGTCAGGCACCTCGCCGCCCTGCGACACCGCGCCTCAACCGCGCACAGCAGGCTCTCGAAGACGGCGAAGTGCTCCGTACACGCTATGCCGAGCAGGCAGAACAGGCCGCTCAGGAGCAGCCGGAAGAGGAGACAACCAGCGCAGAGTAAGCGTAATATAAAAAGAGAAAATTTTAAGAAAACAATTATATTAATGTTGTGATGGGAGATGTTGAAGCGCAGACAAACGTCAACGGCTCAACCGTTCAACCCACAACTTAACTAAAACGAGAAAACAACAATGAACACAACAGTACTCGCTGCTCAGGCAGCACAGCAAGGTGGTGGCATGGGAATGCTCATCATGATGGTAGCAATCTTCGTCATCATGTATTTCTTCATGATCCGCCCGCAGCAGAAGCAGCAGAAGAAGATTCGTGAGTTCCAGAACGCACTCAAGGAGGGCGACAATGTGATGGTAGGTGGTGGCATCCACGCTACAGTACGCCGCGTAGACCTCACAGCCGGCACCGTAGACGTAGAAATCGCTCGCGGCGTTGTCGTTACAGTAGACAAGGCAGGCGTGTTCGCTGACGGCACACAGCAGCCACAGAAGTAATTTCGACACTTCGACCGCCAACGGCTTGAAGTTAATTCATTAATCGATGATTCGATGGAAAAACGCTTGACGCAAATAATAAATATGGTCAGAAACTTCCTATTCAGCTCAGCTAACAGGGAGTTTCTGACTTTTTTCTTCTTTCTCGTGCTGAGCTCCATCTTCTGGCTGATGACGGCGCTCAACGAAACATACGAGAGAGAGGTAAGCGTACCCGCATACCTTGTGAACGTACCGAAGAACGTCGTGATAACAAGCGACATGGAGGACACCGTGCGTGTCACGGTGCGCGACAAAGGCTTCGCGCTTCTCGCATACATCTACGGCGAAGGCGTGCGTCCGATCAACATCAACTTCCAGTCGTTCGTCACACGTCAGTCGGGCTACGGCGTAGTGCCGTCGCAGGAGCTGATGAAGATGGTTAACCAGCGCTTCAGCGGAGCCTCTAAGGTGGTGCAGGTGAAGCCCGACCGTCTCGACTTCTACTACAACTACGGACTGTCGCGTCAGGTGCCAGTTAAGATGGCAGGTATAGTGGTGCCAGGCAAGTCGTTCTACCTTGCACGCACACGCTTCTGGCCCGAGACCGTCACCGTCTACGGCAGCAAGCAGACGCTCGACTCGCTGCGCTACGTGAAGACCGTGCCCATCAACATCACCAACTTCAACGACACGGTTGTAAAGACCGTGGCGCTCGAGAAGATAAAGGGCGTGAAGATTGTGCCAAACATCGTGCGCATCGGACTCTATCCCGACATTCTCACCGAGGAAACTATCGAGGTGCCGGTGACGGCGGTGAACATGCCAGAGGGCAAGGTGCTGCGCTCATTCCCGCAGCGCGTCACCGTCAACTTCATTGTCGGTGCAAGCATGTTCCGCAGCATCTCGTCAGACCAGTTCGCCGTAGTGGTCGACTACAACGAGCTTATCGAGCATCCGTCCGACAAGTGCAACATCCATTTGCGCCAATGTCCGCAGGGCGTGCGCAACGCCCGTCTGCAGATGACGCAAGTAGACTACCTTATTGAAGAGCAGTAGGGTAGTGAGATGGTGAGGTGTTGAGACGGTGAGGTGTTGAGATGTTGAGATGTTGAGTTTTCATGCTTCTTAATCTCTTTGCCTTCTAAAGTATATAAATATGAGGATAGCAATAACTGGCGGAATAGGCTCTGGCAAGAGCTATGTCTGCCGACTCTTGGAGCAGCGCGGCATCGAGGTGTACGACTGCGATGCTGCGGCAAAACGACTCATGCGCACCTCCGACAGGCTGCAACAGCAGCTCAAGGCGCTCGTAGGCGACGCTGTCTACTCTGCCGACGGAGTGCTTCAGAAGCCGGTGCTTGCCGAGTTTCTTCTCGCAAGCGAGGCGAACAAGCTCGCCATAAACGACATCGTACACCCCGCAGTGGCTGACGACTTCGCCGCTTCCGGCAAGCAGTGGCTCGAAAGTGCCATACTCTTCGAGAGCGGATTCGACCGCCGCATAGTGTTCGACTATATAGTCTGCGTCACAGCGCCACGCCCAGTGCGCATACAGCGCATCGTGCAGCGCGACAACATCACGCCCGAACGCGCAGCCGAATGGATTGACGTGCAGATGAGCCAGCAGGAAGTGGCGCAGCACAGCGACTTCTGCATACAGAACGACGGCGAGAGCGACCTGCAAGCGCAAATCGACGATATATTAAGACAAATAGCAATCAATAATTAATAATTAAATAAACATTAAAGACAATGGAAACAATTCTTTCAATAGCCGGCAAGCCGGGACTTTACAAACTCGTATCACGTGGCAACCGCAACCTCATCGTTGAGGCTCTCGACGCTACACACCGCCGTATGCCGGCTTTTGCTTCTGACCGCGTAACATCACTCGGCGACATCGCTATGTACACCGACGCAGAGGACATCCCATTGTGGCAGGTGCTGAAGAACCTCGGCGAGAAGGAGCAGTCGAAGGAGTGCTCGCTCAACTACAAGAAGTGCTCTGCTGACGAGCTCCACAACTTCTTTGCAGAGGTATTGCCTGCATACGACCGCGACCGCGTTCACGATTCAGACATCAAGAAGCTCATCCAGTGGTACAACATCCTCGTTAACAACGGCATCACCGACTTCGAGGCTGTGCTTGCACCCACAGAGGGCGACAACGTAGACGACCGTCAGGAGGCTGAGTAATGGTAAAGGCCGTTAGACCGAAGAAGAACTTAGGGCAGCACTTCCTCACCGACCTCGGCATAGCGAAGGCTATCGCCGACACGGTGGACGCCTGCCCAGACATACCGGTGCTTGAGATTGGACCGGGTATGGGCGTGATGACACAGTTCCTCGTCACAAAGCCGCGCCTTGTGAAGGCTGTGGAGATCGACAAGGAGTCGGTGGCTTATCTCAACGAGACGTTTCCGAAGCTCCGCGAGAACATCATCGGCAACGACTTCCTGCGCATGGACCTTAACGAAATCTTCGACGGCAAGCAGTTCGTGCTCACGGGCAACTATCCTTACGACATCTCGTCGCAGATATTCTTCAAGATGCTCGACTACAAGGAGCTTATCCCTTGCTGCACGGGCATGATACAGCGCGAGGTGGCTCTGCGCATCGCGTCTGCACCCAGCACAAAGGCGTACGGCATCCTGTCGGTGCTCATCCAGGCTTGGTACGACGTAGAGTATCTTTTCACTGTCGACGAGACGGTGTTCAATCCGCCTCCAAAGGTGAAGAGTGCGGTGATACGCATGACGCGCAACACCGTTACCGATCTCGGTTGCGACGAGCGTCTGTTCAAGCGCGTCGTTAAGACCGTGTTCAACCAGCGCCGCAAGATGCTGCGCGTCAGCTTGCGCCAGATATTCGGCGGATCTGCTTCTGCCGAGTTCTACGCACAGGACATCATGACGAAGCGTCCGGAGCAGCTCTCCGTGGAGCAGTTCGTAGAGCTTACGAACATCGTGGAGGCAGAGATGAAGCGCGTAGAAATAAAATAGGGGGGCACTTGTTTCTTAGTTGGTGCAGTTCTTGCTTTGCCGCTTGTCAAAGCAAGAACTGCACCAACTTATTAATAACTCAAGTTTCGGATTTAGAATTGTGGTTGTCCAAATTTAAGTCTTCAAACAGGCGCGTAAATGTATCCATAAATAAATTCAACCTCGAATTCTAAATCCGAAACTTGATTAATATTAAAAACTATGTAATATCCGCCGAATCACGTCACTTTATTTGTGCCCTGATCCGGCTCAGACTTGCCTGTGTTATGCCTAAATAGGTAGCAATGTTTCCCAACGGCAACCGTTGCAACAAATCGGGTTCTTTCTCTAACAACTCTTTGTACCGTTCCGAAGCAATGGCGGACAACATGGAAATTAGCCGTTCCTCGGTGGCAAGCAATTCCATCTCCGCATAACGCCGTCCCCAATTGGCAATATGCAAGTCTTCCGAAAACAATTCTTTCAGCTTTTTCCTCTCCAATACGTATAAGACAGAATCTTCCATCAGCTCCATCGTCTCATATCCCGGCTCATTGTTCACGTAGCCTTTCATAGAAACAAGGGTCGCTCCTTCCTTGCCAATCCAAAATGTAATTTCTTTCCCGTCCACCGAAGTGTAAGCGCGGACAATGCCTTTCTTGATGAAAAAGATATCCTTTTCTATCTTGCCACTTTCCAACACGCAGAATCCTTTTGGGTACGAAACCTCAGTCAGGCATTGCCGCAATCTATCCAAAGACGCATTCGGCATGGCATATCTTTGATTGATGATTTCCTTTATATCCATAACTCATTGTTGTATTCGGTGTGCAAAATTATAAAATAGCACATAGAAAAGTGAATGAACGGCTGTTTTTTTGCCAAATGCAAAATCAGTTTTTACCAAATGCAAAAAGCCATTAGAGATTACTTGCTTACTCCGCTTGGCGACCTGGTTTCGCGAAAGAGACTGATATTGTCCAATTACATCGTTTCTTCGTGCGCCTTGCTTGCCATAGCACTCGCTCCGAACATCTATTGGGTGTGGGGCGCATCCTTGCTTGCCGGGGCATCTTCTGTCATGCCGCAGTTCTTCATTCCGTTGGTGTCGTATAATTCAGCTCCTGACCACAAGGTGCGCAACGTGGGGATTATACAGTCCTGTTTGCTCATAGGCATTCTTGGGTCACGGGTATTCAGTGGTTTACTCGCCGATATATGGGGATGGCGTTCTGTCTATTTTGTGGCTTGCGTGTTTATGCTCGGGTGTTTTCTGATGATTCACAAAATGCTGCCCGTGTTGCCTGCCCGTTCACAAGAAAAATATGCAGGGCTGATGAAATCCTTGTTGCGTCTACTTTTCAAATACCCGTACTTGCGTATCGCGTCGTTGAGGGCGGCATTGGCTTATGGCTCGTTCTTTGCCTTGTGGAGTTGCCTTGCTTTCCGAATGAAGCAAGAGCCTTTCTTTGCGAGCGACGATATTATCGGAGCACTCGGTTTGTGCGGATTGGCAGGTGCATCCACAGTGGTTTTCATCAGCGGATATATCCAAAAGTATGGCGCAAGATTCTTCTCCATTGTCGGAGGATGCGTCATCTTGTTTGCATGGTTGTTGGCATTTTGGGGAAATGACAGTTACTTGTGGATGATAATCGCCATCCTCTTGATTGATGCCGGAATGCAAAGCATCCATCTGTCAAATCAGACCAGCGTGGTCGCTCTTGACGCATCCGCCATCAACCGGGTCAATACCGTTTATATGACTATTTACTTCTTAGGAGGTTCTGCCGGTACATTTGTTTCAGGTCTATTCTGGCAACATTATGGATGGATGGGTGTGGTAGGGGTAGGAGTTGCCTTTACCGCAGCTTCCTTGCTTACTAATTGCTTCAACTCTAAAACGGCATAAGGGTGGATGTCAAATTTATTGTGCTTTTCACAATCAAGTTTTTGTTTTCTATTGCTGTTATGTAATAAGTGTGTAGTTGAAAAATCTGCCATATCTACCAGCATCTTACATAACTCGCACATTATAAGCACAATAAAGGCTGGTAGATAAGTCGCCGGAAGTCTGAATCTTCCAGCCTATCTACCAGCCTTTTTGTATATCTACCAGCCTATGCCGTTCTGTTTAGCGGCACAGGCGTTTTTTTAGCTGTTTTACTTCTGCAGATACTTCTTGCCGTTGATGATAACGATGCCCTTGTAGTCGGCAGCTACACGCTGACCGGCGATGTTGTAGCGTACGTTGCTCTGCGGCTTAACGGTTGTCTGAACGCCGTTGATAGAAGAAGCAGCGTCATCGAGCACGAAGAGCATCGGCTTGACAGCGTTCTCCTGAGCCTCTGTCCATGCACCGAATGTGGTGTATGTAGAGTTGCCGAACTGCATGAACTGACCGTTGTTTGTGATGGTGAATGTGCCGTTCTCTGCAGGCTCTACAGTCCAAGCCTTAGCCTCGTCGCCGAGCTGGAATGAAGCGTGCGAACCATCTGAGTAGAGGTAGTAGCCGTTAGCGTCCTTGATAGCGTAGCCGCCCTCAACGCCCTCGAATGTGAATGCGTCGTTGTACGAAGACTTGATCTTGAGCTCGTCAACGATGCCGTCAACCTTGAAAGAGTTGAGGTAGCCGTACGGCTTCTCTGCGTTGTAGTTCACCGGAGTAGCGTAGTAAGTCTTCTCGTCGCGCTGAGCAACGATGAGGTAGTCCTTGCCAGCCTCTACAGCAGTAGCCTTCTTGTATACGTTCATGTGGTAAACATAAACTGTGCAGGTAGCAGTGCCAGCGTTGAAGTCGTCGTTCTCCTCAGCAGAAGCAGTGATGACAGCCTTGCCCTCCTTGCCAGTTGCAGCGATGACGCCCTCAGCGTTTACTGTAGCCACCTCCTCGTTGTCAGAAACGAACTTAACGGTAGCTGTTGTCTCCTTTGTGAAGGTAGGAGCAGTGAATGTAGTGCCGAGCTCGTAGTTGACAGTTGTCTCAGAGAAAGCCAAGCCAGCAGCCTTCTTTGTAGAGCCAGCCTCACCGCTGACAGTTACCTCGATGGTAGTAGCGCGAACCTGGTTCGACTCAGCTGTGAAGTTAACGGCAGCAGCATTGCCTACCCATGTGCCGATCTTGTCCGCGTAAGTGTAGCCGTCCTGAGCAGCGAAGCAGCCAGGACCATACTTTGTAGTGTTGTTGGCTGTACATGTGAACACGATCTGTGTGATGTTGCCGACAGTAGAAGACACTGTCAGTATGTTACCCTTGAAGATACGGAACTGCTGTCCGTTATACAGGTTGCCTGCACCGGAAGTAGACGTGCCCTTGTCGATGGAGAGAGTGATGCCATCCTGAGTAACAGTAGCAGTCTCGCCACCAGCGAAGTCTGTAGCATTGAGAGTGATAACGCCTGCGAATGCCGTACTGCAAACGAGCATAAGCATAGCCATGAATGCGTAGCGTAAAGTTTTAACCATAGTGTTTAAATTTTGAGTTTATAAATGTTTAGAATTACATTGCAAAGTTATACATTCTAAGCGAGAAAAGCAATTACAATAAGGTGAAAAATCCCGTACAATTCAAAAAACTCTGCTAATTCTTTGGGCGTTTCATTAAAATAGTTTAACTTTGCCTATGCGTTAATGCAAAGCAACATTATTATTCATTTTAAAAACCCCTGTTTATTGCCTATCGAAGCACATTTACTTAACAAAAAACGATTAAGAAAATGAAGAATTTAAAGGATATGACCGACGAGGAGTTGGCCTTATCATACGTCGATGGGAACAACAAGGCTTTCGATCTGTTGCTTTCGCGCAATCAGCAGAACCTTTTCTCATACATCCTTTTCGTGGTTCACGACCGCGAAACCGCCGATGACATCTTCCAGGAGACCTTCATAAAGGTTATCACCCGTCTCCAGGAGGGCCGCTACGTCGTCAGCGGCAAGTTCGGTGCGTGGGTGATGCGTATCGCCCACAACGCCATCATGGACTGGTATCGCGACCAGTCGTCGCGTTGCATCGTGAAAGCCGGAAAGGACAACGACCTCTCCAATATCGGAGGCGACGACCTTGTGGAGGGCAACATCGAGAACACCTACGTCAACCGTCAGGTGATGAGCGACGTGCGCCGTCTTCTCGACATGCTGCCGCCTATACAGCGCGAGGTGGTGTACATGCGCTTCTACCAGCAACTCTCGTTCAAGGAGATTGCCGACACCACAAGCGTGAGCATCAACACCGCACTCGGACGTATGCGCTACGCCCTGCTCAACATGCGACGCATGGCAAAGAGCAACGGCATCTCGCTGCAGCTGGTGTAAGGGGGATGGCTTTATAACCGTATGAGGGGAGTGTGTCAAAACTACAGAAGTGCGCAGAAATAATAATTGTAGGAGGAGGGTGTATCAAAACTCAATTAACGCGGGCTGAAAGCCCAAAAGCACATAGCCCAGGGCAGCG
>ERZ780090.443-NODE-443-length-17080-cov-8.39242_pt1 | contig 17080 bp, 14 predicted proteins | sample MGYA00433086_ERZ780090 | MGnify/ENA primary metagenome ERZ780090 (study PRJEB29588, sample SAMEA1972002) | human gut metagenome | biome: human gut; feature: human-associated habitat; material: faeces | place: Denmark | collected 2008/2010 ...
GGTCTAGGTTGATGTTGCATACTTCTGCCACTTGTTGTAAGTGGAGGTCTTTGTTAATGTGAATGGTGTCTGTAGCGTTGGGAAGCTGTGTTTCCATGGGACAGATGCCATGTTCGCAATAATAGGTCATGATGTAGTTTGCCGCTATGAAAGCAGGAACGTACCCACGGGTTTCTTTGGGCAGATAGTTGTAGATTGTCCAATAATCCGTGGCTCCTCCGGCACGGCGTATGGCTTTGTTGATAGTGCCCGGCCCGCAGTTGTAAGCTGCCAATACCAGATTCCAGTCTTGATAGATGTCGTACAGGTCTTTCAGGTAACGTGCTGCCGCCCAAGTTGATTTGACCGGGTCCCGTCTTTCGTCTATCAGACTATTGTTCTTCAGCCCGTATATTTTTCCTGTACCCAGCATAAACTGCCACAAGCCGGTAGCTCCCTGGCGGGAAACAGCGACAGGATTTAAGGCGGACTCTATAATCGGCAGATATTTCAGTTCTTGAGGAAGGTCGTATAAATCAAGTGCTTCTTCAAAGATAGGCATATAAAAATTGGTTGCCGCAAGCATAAAGGATACTTTATTGCGCAGACGGACGGCATACATATCAATGAATTTGCGTACTGCCTCATTGTAAGGCATTTCTATGATAGAGGGAATACGTGACAGACGATCCATATAGATGGAATCACTTACAACAGGGTTGGTAGAGGCCATTGTGCAGTTCTCTCCCAATGTGATGTGATTCTTAGATTGCCAGTCCCAGTAAAGACTGTCCATTTCTGACTGCATACTTTCAGGAACATCAATAATTTCTTCTTTTCCTGTAGTTTGCGAGTGAACGGTAATACTTTGGGTTTGTGCGCTTATTCCCGTTGTTCCTATAAATGTAAATAAACCAATTAAAAAGTTTTTCATGCGATTAAAATTTGAAGCTGCATTGCAGGCCTATTGTATTAGGTCTCCTGCTCCGGCCGTCATTAAAAATAACAGGTTGTATTTGAAGACCTAAGTCTTTGGATATGTCAAAATCAGATAGTTCGGCATCCACGTATGCGTCTATGACAGACAGTATATATACACCGATAAAACAGAATATGCTTAAATCCCGATTTCGGCGATAGAAATCTTTTCGTTTTTTAAAGGTGTCCTCCATACCTTCCGCGCTCATGCCATGAGGCAGGAAGTCTTCGTAGCTTTTGGTATCAGGGTCATCGTCCATAATATCCAGATAGGCTTGAGAATAGTCCTTGTACATTCTGTTGTTCCAGGTCAGCGCATATGCACATCCCACAAATCCTCCATATACTATCGGCAGTTTCCAATATTTACGGTTGTATATCTGTCCTCCGCCGGGAATTACCAACGCCAGCCAGATGGCACGGTTGGAGTTCGGGATAAACCGGGGTTTTGTTTCGGCAGCCATTGCTTTCTGTATGGAATCATTTTTACGGACTAAAGCGGCAGTATCAACAGGTGCTTCCATATTTTCTATCTTTTGCCGTTCTTCCAGCAGTTTCAGGCTGTCAATGACAAGTGAATCTTTGACTTGTATAATAGAATCTGTCTTTATACCCATACGGCGGTTGCGTGCCTTTTGGGCGTGAACATTCATGCTTCCAGCCATCATAAGGCATAAAAGCAGGAATGTAAACAGTTTATATGTGGATGTTCTTCTTTTCAATGTAGTAATAACGCTTTATTCTTTCTTTTTCAGTGAATCCAGTATTTCCATGATTCGTTCCAAGTCCTCTTCGTTGTTGAACGGAATACTGATCTTGCCTTTTCCTTTGGCTGTACATGATAGCTGTACTTTCGAACCGAAGAATCCGCAGAGGTGGCTTTGCAGCAAAGTGTATTCCTCGGATAATTTGGAGCCTTTCGGTTTGATCTTCTTCCCACCGCTGTCCACTGTCTCGCCACTGCTCAGTGCCTTGACAATTTCTTCCACTTTACGGACAGAATAGCCTTGTGACTGTATTTCATTAAAGATACGTATTTGGGTCTTAGGATCATCTAAGGACAATAAGGCACGGGCGTGTCCCATGTCTATTTCGCGGTTTTTCAATGCTACTTGAATCTGAGCCGGAAGTTTCAGCAGACGCAGATAATTGGCGATAGTGGTACGTTTTTTTCCGACACGTTCGCTCAGCCGTTCCTGTGTCAATGCATATTGTTCCAATAAATGTTGATAAGCCAGTGCAATCTCCAATGAATTCAAATCTTCACGCTGAATATTTTCAATCAACGCCATTTCCATTACATTCTCGTCATCGGCTGTGCGGATGTATGCCGGAATAGATTTAAGTCCTGCCTGTATGGAGGCACGGTAACGACGTTCTCCGGCTATGATCTGGTAAGAGTCTTCACTCAGTTGACGCAACGTAATGGGTTGGATGATACCAATTTCGGCAATAGAGTCGGCCAACTCCTGTAACGCCACCGGATCAAATTCACGACGCGGTTGGTTAGGGTTGACGGATATTTTGCTCAGTTCTATCTCGTTGATAGAAGATGAGCCGGCTGTCTTTACTTCTTCAGTCGAGATCAGTGCGTCAAGCCCGCGTCCTAAAGCAAATTTCTTCTGTACTGCCATTGTTTACTTACTGTTACGTGTTATAATTTCTTGTGCCAATGCCAAATGATTCTTGGCTCCGGTAGAGTCGGCATCATACAATATTGCAGGAATGCCGTGGCTGGGAGCTTCGCTCAGTTTGACGTTACGCTGTATAATTGTCTTGAATACCAATTCTTGAAAATGGCGTTTCACTTCATCATAAATCTGGTTGGCCAGACGCAGACGTGAATCGAACATTGTCAGCAGGAAGCCTTCTATTTCCAGTGAAGGATTCAGTTTCGATTTAATAATCTTAATGGTATTCAGCAATTTGCTGATGCCCTCTAATGCAAAATATTCGCATTGAACAGGGATAATCACTGAATCGGCTGCTGTCAGCGCATTGATTGTTATCAAGCCTAACGACGGGGAGCAGTCTATCAGGATATAGTCATATTCGTCCCGCATGGGGGCTAATACTTTTTTCATGATCTTCTCGCGGTCTTCCAGGTTCAGCATTTCTATTTCTGCGCCAACCAGGTCGATGTGTGAAGAAACAATGTCGAGTCCGTCAATGTCGGTGGTATAAATTGCTTCCCGTATATCGGCTTCGTTGATAATACATTCATAGATAGAGCATTCTACCTCTTTGATGTTCACACCCAATCCTGATGATGCGTTGGCCTGAGGGTCTGCATCAATAACCAGCACCTTTTTCTCCAGTGTTGCCAGAGAAGCTGCGAGGTTAATCGTTGTGGTAGTTTTACCTACGCCACCTTTTTGATTGGCTAAAGCAATAATTTTTCCCATATTAATCAGTTTTTCTCGCTGCGAAGTAACAAATAATAGGTGATTGCACCTATAAAAAACGGCAGACATTAGCAAAACTGTTGATAACTCATTGGTTTTGTTAATAACTCAACGGCGGCAAAGATAGAAATTTTCATTCAATTCTATTCTATTTTTAGCACTGGGTTGTAGAACATTAAGATAATTTTCTTTTCCGGTGAGGGGTAGTTCCGGCAAAGAGTTGTATCTTTACGCTCCGAGAAAAAGAGTGGAAAAATATGAAGAAAGAAAAACCGTTGATATTGCTGTCAAATGATGACGGCGTGGAAGCTAAGGGATTGAATGAATTGATACGCGGGTTGCGTGGAATGGGTGAGATAATCGTAATGGCACCGGACGGTCCTCGTTCGGGAGCTTCGGGGGCGATCACTTCCGAGCATCCTGTGAAGTATTACAAGGTACGTGAAGAGGAGGATTTGACTGTGTATAAATGTACGGGCACACCGGTAGATTGTGTGAAACTGGCATTGCATACGGTGGTTCCCCGTCGTCCCGATGTGGTGATAGGTGGAATAAACCACGGTGATAATTCTTCAGTGAATGTGCATTATTCCGGTACGATGGGGGTAGTGATTGAAGGGTGTCTGAAGGGGATCTCTTCTATCGGATATTCATTATGTAATCATTTTGCGGATGCTGATTTCTCTTCATCGCTGCCTTATATACGCCGTATTACTGAGCAGGTCCTGGAGCATGGCTTGCCTTTGGGGATTTGCTTGAATGTGAACTTTCCGGATACAGCTTCCTTGAAAGGGGTACGCATCTGCCGTCAGACGAATGGGGCTTGGATTAATGAATGGAAGCGTAGTCTGCATCCTCGGGGGGGAGAGTATTTCTGGCTGACCGGAGAGTTTGATAACTATGAACCGGAAGCGGAAGATTCGGATCACTGGGCATTAGGACATGGGTATGTGGCGGTAACTCCGACCCAAATTGATGTGACTGCTTATGGGATGATGAATGAGTTGAAAAACTGGAATCTGGAAGTATGAAATACTATTTGATAGTAGGCGAGGCATCAGGCGATTTGCACGCATCTAATTTAATGCGTGCCTTGATACAGGAAGATCCGGAAGCAGAATTCCGTTTCTTTGGCGGGGACTTGATGACGGCTGTTGGTGGAACGCGGGTGAAGCATTACAAAGAATTGGCTTATATGGGTTTTATCCCGGTGTTGTTGCATTTGCGTACTATCTTTCGGAATATGAAAGAATGTAAGCAGGACATTGTTCGTTGGGCTCCTGATGTAGTGATTCTGGTGGATTATCCCGGCTTTAACCTGAAAATAGCCGAGTTTATAAAGAAGCAGACGAAAATACCTGTCTACTATTATATTTCTCCTAAAATATGGGCTTGGAAAGAGTATAGGATTAAAAATATCAAGCGGGATGTGGACGAACTGTTTTCCATCCTGCCTTTTGAGGTTGAGTTTTTTGCCGGACATCAGTACCCTGTTCATTATGTGGGTAATCCTTGTGTAGATGCAGTGGATGCTTATTGTAAGGAACATCCGGATGGATTTCCGGAATTTGTGGCGGATAATGGCTTGTCCGAAAAGCCTGTTATCGCATTGTTGGCGGGCAGCCGGAAACAGGAAATCAAAGACAACCTGCCGATGATGCTGGAGGCTGCTGCTCCGTTTACCAAAGATTATCAATTGGTGCTGGCAGGGGCTCCGGGGATGGACCCTGCCTATTATTCGGATTATATAAATCCGAATGTACCGGTTAAAATCATTTTCGGACAGACCTACAGGTTGTTGCAGCACGCGCAGGCAGCATTGGTGACTTCGGGTACTGCAACTTTGGAAACAGCTCTTTTCCGTGTTCCTCAAGTGGTGTGTTACTATACTCCGGTAGGGAAATTTATCGCTTTTCTTCGCCGGCATATTCTAAAAGTGAAATATATTTCGTTGGTTAATCTGGTAGCCGACAAGGAAGTGGTTCGTGAACTGGTGGCGGATACGATGACGGTGGATAACGTGCGTTCAGAGTTAGAATCTCTTTTATATAATAAGGTATACAGAAATAAGGTGTTGGAAGAGTATGATCGTATTATTCAGATTTTAGGTCCGGCAGGAGCTTCGGGGACAGCAGCCCGTGAAATGGTAGCTTTGTTGAAGAAATAAACTTTTCACGATCTCTTTTTGTTCTTTCGGGTAAACAACTTAAACCCTGGAAGTATATGAAATATTTTTTTCAATCTATGTTAGGGGCGATGCTTCTTTTGAGCGGAGTATTCGCCTTTTCATCTTGTGGTAATGATGAAAGTGATCCGGACAGTACGGTGACTATAGCTATCTACCGTAGAAAAACAACCTCAGTATGATGCTCCTTATTTGGTGTTGGACAACGGAGAGAAGTTGTGGGTGGTGCAGCATATTGTTCCTTACCGGGATTTGAAGGCAGGAGAACGGATTTTGGGAAATTATTCTTTTTTGGAAGCCGGTGAAAGTGGATTTGCTTATAATATCCGTTTGAATGACTATACCTTAGTACCTGTTCAGGAAATTATCGGATTGAACCCCGATAATATGGACAGTATTGGAAATATGAAAGTACAGATCAAGGATATGTGGCCTTCTGATGACTATCTGAATGTACGTTTTATGTTGAATTTTCCCAGTCCGCAGAAACCTATTCTTAATCTGGTTGTGAATGAGATGATTCCTTGGACAAAGGACGGATATGCGCATTTGGAACTCCGCTATAATAACAACGGAAGTCAGGGCAGATTGGTACCTGGTATGGTTTCTTTTAAATTAGGTGATTATTCACCGGAAAACAGTGAATTGAAAGGAATAAAGGTATTGGTTAATCCTGTGGACGGGGAAGAAAAAACATATATTTTCTCTTATCCGCTCACTGGCGAGGATGTACCGGGCTTTAATCCTTTGGATTTGGCGGAGTTAAAATAAAGAAACTACATACAGATAGACTACTGCTGCCGGGATTGCGAGAATCGCGCTGTCAAAACGGTCGAGCATTCCACCGTGTCCCGGTAAAATATTGCCCGAATCTTTGATGCCTAGACGGCGTTTTAATAAAGATTCCGTTAAATCTCCCCAGGTTCCGAATACTACCACTGTCAATGCTAGTCCGATCCATACTCCGGTAGACATGAAAGGGAAGAAGTGAGATAGCAGGAAAGAAGCTATGATACAGAAAATGCCGCCGCCAATAGAGCCTTCCCATGACTTCTTAGGAGAGATGCGTTCAAATAGTTTATGTTTGCCAAACAGCATGCCTGTACAGTAAGCACCTGTATCATTCACCCAGTTGAATATAAAAATAGATAGTGGGAGAATAGCGTTGTATTGTGAAAGGCTGGCTGTTTCGTCCGAATGGAAAGCCAATACATTCAGCAAAGCGAATGGCAAGGCAATATACATCTGGCTTAACATGGCATAAGCCCAATTATTCAGCGGGTTTTCTTTTTTCAAATAAAGTTCGCTGACCATCAGATAAATAAATAAAGCTAAATAAGGAATAAATATACCTGTTTGTGAAGGATCTATTCCAAAATAGAAAAAGCACAGGAAAAGAAAAATTCCGCTGAGAATACATATACGTTTATTTACTTGTATTCCTTCTACATGATTGACCAAATTACAGAATTCATTGATTGCCAATGCGCTGATAATGGCAAATAGGATGCCGAATGAGACAGCCCCTCCCACGATGCAGCCTATCAGTACTGCAACAAAAATAATTCCGGTTATGGCACGTTGTAAGAAATTGCTTTTCACGGTCGTTAGTCTTAAGTGATTCAAAAATCAAAGTAGAAGATCTGTTTTTTTTTCATTCTGAGTGATCATGAAGAATCCGGATATATCTGGATTATTACGGACTCTTTGTATCATTCAGAATGACAATGCTTATATAGTTAACAGATCTTTCTACAATGTTATGCTTCTTTTTTTTCTTTTTCCTTTTCCTCAGAATCTGAAGAATTCTTCTCTTCAAAATCTTCGGTTACTTCTACTGGTTTTGCTGTAGCTTCTAAAGCCATAATTTTTTCTGAACGTGAAGTCCAGGGGCGTTTGCCAAAAATGCGTTCCACATCTTCGGCGAAAATTACTTCTTTTTCAACCAACAGACGGGCCAGCTCGTTGTGACCATCTTTATGTTCGGATAATATTGCTTTTGCCCGATCATATTGTTCGTTGATCATTCTTTTCACTTCTTCGTCAATCAGTTCGGCTGTACGTTCACTGTAAGGCTTGCTGAAAGAGTATTCATCGTTGCTGTAATAACATAAGTTGGGTAACTTTTCACTCATTCCGGCATAAGCAATCATTCCATATGATTGTTTTGTCACACGTTCCAAATCGTTCATGGCACCGGTTGAAATATGTCCGGTGAACAGTTCTTCGGCTGCACGTCCCCCTAAAGTGGCACACATTTCATCCAGCATCTGCTCTTTGGTTGTGATCTGCCGTTCTTCGGGCAAATACCATGCGGCTCCCAATGCACGTCCACGGGGAACAATGGTTACCTTAATCAAAGGATTGGCATGTTCCAAAAACCAAGACAGCGTAGCGTGACCGGCTTCGTGTAAGGCAATAGTACGCTTTTCTTCGGCAGTCATGATTTTGGTTTTCTTTTCCAAACCACCGATAATACGGTCTACAGCATCTAGAAAATCTTGTTTCCCAACCGCATTCTTACCATGGCGGGCGGCGATCAGTGCTGCTTCATTACATACATTGGCAATATCTGCCCCACTGAATCCCGGAGTTTGACGGGCGAGCAAATCCAGATCAACACTTTCGTCCAGTTTTAAAGGCTTCAAATGTACTCCGAATACTTCTTTACGTTCGTTTAAGTCGGGTAAGTCAACATGAATCTGGCGGTCAAAACGACCGGCACGCAATAATGCCTTATCCAATATATCCGCGCGGTTGGTAGCGGCCAAAATGATCACACCGCTATTTGAACCAAAACCGTCCATTTCTGTCAATAATTGGTTTAATGTATTTTCGCGTTCATCATTTCCACCCATGCTTGGATTTTTGCCACGGGCACGTCCTACCGCGTCAATTTCATCAATGAAAATAATGCAAGGAGCTTTCTCTTTCGCCTGGCGGAACAAGTCACGTACACGGGATGCACCTACTCCGACAAACATTTCCACAAAGTCGGAACCTGAAAGCGAAAAGAAAGGTACATCCGCCTCACCGGCAACAGCTTTTGCCAGCAAAGTCTTACCGGTTCCCGGAGGGCCTACCAGTAAAGCGCCTTTAGGTATCTTACCTCCCAGCTCCGTGTATTTCTGAGGTTGTTTCAGAAACTCTACAATTTCCTCCACTTCTTGTTTAGCTTCCGCTTGTCCGGCTACATCTTTAAAAGTAATCCGGTTAGTTTTGTCTCCTTTTTCGTATACCTGAGCTTTGCTTTTACCTACGTTGAACGGATTGGCGCCTCCGGCCCCTGCTCCGCCGCTCATGCGGCGCATGGCAAACATCCAGATACCGATCAACAGTAAAAACGGAGCGATATTCCAAAATAATGCACCGAAGTAGTCGCGTTTCTTTTCATAACTGATAGATCCGGTAAAATGACCTTCTTCCTGTGCCTTTTCCATGAATTTATCCAATGACTCCATGGAACCTATTTCTACGTTCAAGGCTGGATTACGACCTACTTTTTTATAGTCATTTTTAAATACATCTTTAACAAATTCCGGTTTAATGTACATTTCTACCGTATTGTCATCGTATGCAATTATTTTATTGGCATATCCCTTGTTTATCATATCTTTAAACTCGGTATATGTTATTTGTTTGTCAATTCCTCCTTCTTGATTGGAAAAGTAGAGGATGGCAAAACTCATGGCAATGATAACATACAGCCAACTCAAATTGAAGCGTGGCATGTTTATCTTTGGTTTATTATTGGTATTTTCACTCATTTTGATTCTGTATTGGATTAGTCTAGATCAGGAATTTGGGTTAGTTTGGCATCTGCCCATAAATGTTCCAGATTATAAAAATTTCTTGTTTCCGGCAAAAAGACATGTACCAGTACATCACTGTAGTCCATTGCAACCCATTCTGCGTTTCTCAGTCCGTCTATTCCCGTAGGTTTGTCATTTATTTCTTTATGTACATATTCCTTGACTGAGTCAACGATAGCTGTAACTTGACTTGGGGAATTACCTTGACAGATTACGAAATAGCTGCAAATGGTATCATTAATGGCGGTGAGGTCCGCTATTACAATGTTTTTACCTTTCTTTTCTTGAATGCCTTCTGTTATTTTTTTTACTAAAGTCTCTGCTTCGTTCATTATAATGTTATTAACAACTGATTATTCTAATATATGTATTTACAACAATGCACAAAGATACTTGGTTTTCTCATTCTAGCGAAAAAATGTGCATTAAATATATTCGGTTTTTGTTTTTTTTAGTTAGAGAATCTTTTTATTGTTATGTTAAGTCTAGAATGATGATACACGGTCAAGAAGGATAAGGAAGGCCGGAAAAGAAGGCAAATGGAGAAAAAAAGAATCTTGATTAGAAAAAAAAGCTTCAAAAATTTGTGGATTAAATAAAAAGCCGTATCTTTGCAGCGTCAAAATCAAAACGGGTGTTTTGATAGGAAAATTGGGATATGGTGTAATGGTAACACAACAGATTCTGGTCCTGTTTTTCCAGGTTCGAATCCTGGTATCCCAACAGACAAATCACTTGTCAAAGACAAAGATCTTCTAAAATTATAATTTTAGAAGATCTTTTTTTATTTTGTGTTGGTTATCTTAAGAATTAGTAGTGTTATATGAAAAAAGAGTCTAACGCATTTGCGTTAGACTCTTTTTTCATATAACTGTTTTTATTCGTTTTTCATTGATTGGTCGATCACCTCAATTTTTTTCAAGATCAATTCTAGGTCTGCTTTGAGTTTTTCCACTTTACGATTCATTTCCGTAACCAAACTGCTACCTTTTTTGGAAGAACTGGTCAAGAAGCCCAAGTTGTTCTCGTATGTTTGAATTTCATTCTTCATGTTTTCGTAAGCACGAACCAGTTTTTCGCGTTCACGATAAAGGTTGCCTTCCTTGCTGATGGTTGATTTAAAATTGCTTAATTTTTTCTGTGATGCGGAAAGATTCAGCTTGTCAAACAACTTGTCGATGACACCATGGTATTGCTTGTACAGTTTATCTTTTTCTTTAAACGGTACATGACCGATGCCGTTCCATTCTTTCATTAATTCTCGAATGGTGTTTCCCGCATCCTCTTCCGGTGTTTCCTGTGCGTCAATTGCATTTAATTTTTCAATGATCGCCTTTTTCTGAACCATGTTTTCCTGTTCAACCGAGCGTTGTGAAGAAGTCGCCTTGTTCTTTTGCTCGAAGAAATAATCACATGCGGCAATGAATCGTTTCCATACGGCATCCGAATACTTTTTAGGTACAGGACCGATTGTTTTCCATTCCTTTTGTAATTTGCTTAGAATATCAGCAGTTGCTTTCCAGTCTGTGCTTTCTTTTAGTGCTTCTGCTTTTTCACATAATGCTTTCTTCTTTTCCAGATTGCCTGCCATACTTTCCTTGATGGATTTGAAGAACTCGGCTTTGCGTTTGAAAAACTCATCACAAGCGGCACGGAAACGTTCGAATATCTTCACGTTCATTTTTTGAGGTGCGTAACCAATTGTTTTCCATTTAGCTTGCAAAGCAATGATTTCCTGAGTTTTGTTTTCCCAGTCTTGGAAAGTAGTGAACGTATCGTATTCCATCGCTTCCACAATTTCACAGATTACGGTCTTTTCATCCAAATTACGTTGCTCTTTTTCTTTTAAGGCTTCGAAATGTTGCTGGTGACGACGGTTTACGGCTGTAGAGGCAGTTTTGAACCGGGTCCATATATTTTCGCGCAATTCTTTTGCAACAGGACCCGTATTCCGGAATTCCTGATGTAACTTTTGTAATTGGTGAAAAGCGGAAATCACATCTTCTTCATCAGCCAATTTCTCTGCGGCTTCACAGAGATGAGTTTTTATTTCAAGATTCTTTTTAAAATCATACTCACGGAATTCATTGTTCAGCTTTATCAAGTCATAGAACTTTTCTGCATAGTGCTGATAATTTTTCCATAGTTCATTTACCTTGGCAGCCGGCACCTGTTTTATATCGTTCCATTCCTGTTGCAGTTTCTTGAATTCATTGTATGCTTTGTTGGCATCTTCGGGAGATTCGGCAAGTTCTTTCAAGCGGTCGATAATGGCGAGCTTTTTCACCAGGTTATCTTCTTTTTCTTTATCTTGTTCTGCTTGTATGGCGCTTCTTTTCTCTTTGATAGAGCTCATGATATCTTTGAAACGGCTTTCAGCATCGTCCGGTTGGGGAATAAATGCCTCAGGAGCACCTCCGCCATCAATAAATGCCTTACGGGCGGCTTCTTGCTCAGCCTTGTGCAGCTTGTAGAAGTTCTGTTTCAATAAATCCAACTCTTGTTTGTCTGCATTGCAGGCGTCTTCGTTGATTTCTTTTAAACGTTCGATGACCTCTTCTTTCGTTTGTTTAGGTACATACGTAGCGTTATTTTCTTCTGCAGTAGCGGAAGATGATACCAAAGTTTCAGATGTCTGTTCCACTGGAACTTCGGTTAAAGGGCGGATAGTTTCATTCGAGTCCATCGTATAGATTTTTAAAGTAAGCGTTTTTGTTATAACAACAATTTACAAATTAAAAGAAATAAATTAGAACTTCATACTGTTTTTCCCGATTTTTTTAGGAAAATCCTTAAAAGTGGAGAAAATAGGAGAATCAAGGGGGATAAATGCACTGCAGATTACATAGATTCATACAGATTCTCTTTTATTGTGATTCTTTGCCGGTTTCTGTGTGAATCTGTTTTTCTCTGAATTTCAATCTATGTAATCTGTAGTGAAATGTGTCAGGATAGTAATACGGTGATGCCCATATAAAGCATCATACCTATAATGTCATTGGTGATGGATATGAACGGGCCTGTGGCGATGGCGGGATCTATTTTTAATTTTTCCAGCGTCATAGGAACCAGGGTTCCAAAGATGGAAGCGAACATGACCACGGCAAACAGGCTGAGTGAAACCGAATAGGTCACGGTGGCGTTTGCCCCGAAACGGATGAAATTATAAATATATACCAGCATAGAAATAATAGTAGCATTGATTACGGCTACTACGGATTCCTTTACTATTTGTTTCCAAGTGTTCTGAGCGTCCAGTGAACTGTTTGCCAGTCCCTGTACGATAAGTGCTGAGGACTGTGTCCCTACATTCCCGCCTGTTCCGCCGATAAGGGGAATATAGAGGGCCATTTCGGGATGTGCGGCAAAGGTGCTGTCAAAGTTGCCCAGAATCATGGAGTTGCCTATTCCGCCTATCATGCCGATAAGCAGCCAGGGCAGACGGGCTGTAGTCTGGCGGAATACATTATCGTCTGTTTCTACGTCTTGTGACAAACCTGATGCCAGCTGGTAGTCGCGCTCAGCCTGTTCACGGACTTCATCCATCACGTCGTCTACCGTAATCCGTCCCACCAGACGTCCGATGCTGTCAACTACCGGTACGGCAACCAAGTCGTATTTTTCAATGGTTTGTACCACTTCATCTATGGGGGTGTCTACATGGACGGATATCGGGTCTTTTCTCATCACATGCTTCACTTTGGATACGGAAGGGCTGGTGATCATTTTCTTCAATGGGAATACGCCGCGCAGCCGCTGGTCATCGTCTACTACATATACATAATAGATCTCGTCCATATCTTCCGCCTGGATGCGCATTTCCTTCAGGCATTCGGGCATACTCCAGTTTTCGTTTACGACTACCATTTCGGTACCCATCAATCCACCGGCCGTATCTTCGTCATATTTCAACAAATCGACAATGTCTCCGGCTTGTTCTATGTCTTCAATATGTGAGAGGACTTCTTCCTGTTTCTCTTCGTCCATTTCACGGATAATGTCCACAGCATCATCCGAGTCCATGTAGTCGACAAAGCGTTTGGCGATTGTTTCAGAGGGAAGGATTTCCAGGAATTCCTTACGGGCGTCTTCATCCATTTCGATCAGGACGTCGGCGGCTGTTTCATTGTCCAGTAACAGGTATATGAACCGTGCTTCTTCCGCATCCAGTTCATTGCACAGTTCTGCTATGTCGGCAGGATGCAGGCCGGCAAGCAAGTCCTTAAGTTGCTCTGAGTCTTTTTGCTCGATTAGCTGCTCTACTTTTTCTAGTTCCTCTTTATTCATCCTACTCTTCCGTTAATATAATAAATAGGTGTTATTCTTTCTTGTTTGTTCCTTTCCGGGCGATATCGTTGCTGTAAACCATATCTGTTTTATTTTTCAGTGCCGCTTCCACTCTGTTGGTCAGTTCGATGAACTCTGGTACGGACAATTGTTCCGGCCGTTTGTTGAAAATGGGGTCGGTGCTCAACGGGTTCTCTTTGTCTAATATGGAGGAGATGGAGTTCCTCAAGGTTTTACGCCGTTGGTTGAACGTTGTTTTTACAATGAGTTTGAACAGTTTTTCATTGCATCCCAGGTCGGTCGTTTCATTGCGTGTCATGCGGATGACCGCGCTTTTCACCTTGGGAGGCGGATTGAATACATGTTCGTGCACGGTAAACAGGTATTCTACTTTGTACCAAGCTTGTATCAGGATACTGAGGATGCCGTACGTCTTGCTTCCGGGGCCGGCGGCAATGCGTTCGGCCACTTCTTTTTGGATCATTCCGGTGCAACAGGGAATCAGGTCTTTGTAATCCAGCATTTTAAAGAATATCTGGCTGGATATATTATAAGGATAGTTGCCGGTCAGGACAAAAGGCTTCCCGTCAAACAATTTTTCAAGGTGCAGTTTCAGAAAGTCGTCTTCAATGATATGGCCTTCCAGGGCCGGGAAGTTCTCGCGAAGATAAGCTACAGATTCATAGTCCAGTTCCACTACTTTTACGGGACGGCTTTTCTGCATGATAAACTGGGTTAGTACCCCCATACCCGGTCCTACTTCCAGAATTGGCAAGTCGGGGCACACATCTACGGTATCGGCTATGTCTTTTGCGATACTGAGGTCTTTCAAGAAGTGTTGTCCTAGAAATTTTTTTGGTTTAACTAATCCCATTCCGTTATTTTTCCATGGTTTATAAATAGGTTTATTTCGCTAAGATAGTATCTTTGCATCGTGCAAAGGTAAACATTCTAAATTAATATACACAGATTTTGGAACGAACTCGATTAAAAAAGATGATAAATAAAGGTTTGCAGATTGCATTTCCGTTATTTTTGGGGATCGCGATACTGATATGGATGTATCACGGATTCAATTTTTCCCGGGTGTGGGAGGTCTTGGATGGAGGAATGGATTATGGGTGGATGTTAGTGTCGTTAGTGTTTGGCGTGTTTAGCCATATTTTTCGTGGCTGGCGGTGGAAGCTTACGCTGGCTCCGTTGGGCGAGCATCCCAAAACATCCGATTGCGTGTATGCTGTTTTCGTTTCATACGCCGCTAATCTGGTTGTTCCCCGCGTTGGCGAGATTTCCCGTTGTGGAATTCTGGCTAAATACGATGGAACCTCTTTTTCCAAATCGCTGGGTACGGTGGTGACAGAGCGGTTGATTGATACGCTCTGTGTGGCGTTGATTACAGGGGTGACTTTGATAATGCAGGCAAGAGTGTTTGATACCTTTTTAGAAGAAACCGGTACGGATGCCACAGTCTTGGCACAGGTTTTTACCTCGGAACATTTCTACGTGACTGTTGTTTGTGTGTTGGCTGTGTTGGCACTGTCTTTTTTCTTGATCAGGAATGTGGCGGTCTTTGCCAAAGTGAAGGGCATTCTCCATAATGTATGGGTAGGTGTGCTTTCTTTACGTCATGTACGGTGTATGCCTCTTTTTGTATTCTACACCATTGCCATTTGGGCTTGCTATTTCCTGCAATTTTATGTTTCCTTCTTTTGTTTCGATTTTTCCGATAATTTGGGGGTGATGGCGGGGCTGGTCATGTTTGCTGTAGGCAGCATTGCGGTAGTAGTTCCGACTCCTAATGGGGCGGGTCCCTGGCATTTTGCTGTCATAACGATGATGATGCTCTATGGAGTAGGAAAAGAAGATGCGGGAATTTTTGCCTTATTAGTGCATGGAATACAAACTTTTTTATTAATTTTGTTGGGTATATATGGATTAGCGGCTTTGCCGTTCACAAATAAAACTAAGAAGTTATGAGTACAATTCTCTCTCTCGCTCCGCAAAATGTGTGGAAGCATTTCTATTCATTGACTCAGGTTCCCCGCCCTTCGGGTTACTTGAAGAAAGTTCAAGAGTTCTTGCTGGACTTTGGAAAAAGTGTAGGCGTAGAGTCATTTCAGGACGAAGCCGGTAATATCATTTACCGCAAGCCTGCCACTCCGGGGATGGAAAACCGTAAGAAGGTGATTCTTCAGGCTCACATGGACATGGTGCCTCAGAAGAATAACGATACAGTGCACGATTTTGAAAAAGACCCTATCGAAACCTATATTGATGGTGATTGGGTAAGAACTAAAGGTACCACGCTGGGAGCCGACAATGGTATGGGTGTTGCCGCTATCATGGCTATCATGGAAGACAAGACGCTGAAACATGGCCCGTTGGAAGCATTGATTACCGCTGACGAGGAAACCGGCATGTTCGGTGCATTTGGCTTGAAACCGGGAACGGTAGACGGTGATATTCTGTTGAATCTGGATTCGGAAGAAGAAGGAGAATTGTATATCGGTTGTGCAGGCGGCGAAGACCTGACAGCAGTGTTGGAATATAAGGAAGTGGAAACAGATCCGGCTGACATTGCTTTGAAGGTTACCTTGAAAGGGCTGCGTGGCGGCCATTCAGGATTGGAAATAAATGAAGGACGTGCCAATGCCAACAAGCTGATGGCTCGTTTCATGAATCAGGTGATTGCGTACGATGAGGCTTGTCTGGTGTCCTGGCAAGGCGGAAACATGCGTAATGCCATTCCCCGTGAATGTGAAGTGGTCATTACGGTTCCGGCAGAAGAAGAAGAAGAAGTGCTGGAATATGTGAAGGAGTGCGAAGCATTGTGGAATGAAGAATATCATGTGCACGAAACTCCGATCAGTTTCCAGGCAGAACGGGTAGAATTGCCTGCGATGATGGTTCCCGATGAAATCAAAGATAATTTGGTGGATGCCATTTATGCTTGCCAGAATGGTGTGATGCGCATGATTCCTACTATTCCCGATACAGTAGAAACCTCTTCTAATCTGGCTATCGTCACTATCGGTGGCGGCAAAGCTGAAATCAAGATCCTTTCTCGCAGCTCGCGTGACTCGATGAAGGATTATCTGAACACCTCGTTGGAAAGCTGTTTCTCTATGGCAGGCATGGAAGTAACCCGTTCCGGCGGTTATTCAGGCTGGGAACCCAATGTGGATTCTCCTATCCTGAAAGCCATGAAGGAGTCTTATCAGGCTCAATTCGGTAAGGAACCTGCTGTGAAAGTGATTCATGCCGGCTTGGAATGTGGTATCATTGGTGCGGTGGTGCCGGGATTGGATATGATTTCCTTTGGGCCTACTTTGCGTTCTCCTCACTCACCGGATGAACGCTGCTTTATTCCTTCTGTAGGCAAGTTCTATGATTTCGTAGTAGCTACGTTGGAAAATACGCCGGTAAAAGAATAG
>ERZ780090.508-NODE-508-length-15638-cov-12.1486_pt1 | contig 15638 bp, 9 predicted proteins | sample MGYA00433086_ERZ780090 | MGnify/ENA primary metagenome ERZ780090 (study PRJEB29588, sample SAMEA1972002) | human gut metagenome | biome: human gut; feature: human-associated habitat; material: faeces | place: Denmark | collected 2008/2010 ...
CAGAACTGGTATAAAAGCCAGTCCCGGTATCGAACAAAGGAAGACAGAAAAAAATACGCTCTTCTGGAAGATGCAACAATTACGATGCCTGAGATGGCACAGCTGCTTGGAACAACCAGAAGCGCAGTATATACAATTCTTGATAATCCAAAGTATAGTCATTTTTTTGAATTCATTGTGATTGCAGAAAAGAAAAGGATCACAAAAGAGAGTTTTCGAAAATTCCTGAAAGGTCAGGATCGGTATAAGCTGGATCCATCGAATGATTATGAAGAACTTGCACAGGAACAAAATATTGCCCTGGCTAATTTCCGGCGGAAGAAATTATCACAGACCGGAATACGAGGAAGCAATGGAAATATAAAGTATCTTACTTTTGATGAAGCTTCCTATCTGGCAAAGGTCAGCAGAAGCATGATCAACAAGTGGGCGGATAAAGGAAAGTTCACAGTAATAAAAGTTGGCAGTCGAGTTAGGATCCGTCGGGATGAATTTGAGGACTGGATGGAGCAAAGAGATTTGGAAAGGAGTATGCAATAATATGGCATCAATAAGAGAACGAAACGGAAAATTTAATGTAATCTATTCTTATACGAATGAAAAAGGTGAGAGGAAACAGAAGTGGGAAACCTATGAAACGAAAGCCGAAGCAAAGAGAAGAAAAAAAGAAATTGAATATAAAAAAGAGATGGGATCATTTGTCGTCCGTAAATGCAAAACACTGGACGAGCTTATTACAGAATATGTTGCACTTTATGGCAAAGAAAACTGGGCTCTTTCTACATATGAAGGAAATGTCTCTCTTATCAATAACTATATTCTTCCGATCATTGGTGATACGAAACTCTCAGAGATCAATACCCGTTTCATCGAAAGATATTATCAGAGTCTTTTGAAGAGACGTGCAGTTATCAATCCATTGAATAAAACCAGTCGAAATGAATTTGTATCTTCCAGTACGGTCAGGGATATTAATAAGCTGCTTAGAAACTGTTTTGAACAGGCAGTGAAATGGGAGTTGATGGAGAAGAATCCTTGCACCCATGCGACTGTACCAAAACATAAATCACAAAAAAGAGACATCTGGACAGCGGATACATTGATGTATGCGCTCAGTGTCTGTGAAGATGAACGATTAAAGCTCGCAATTAATCTATCTTTCTCATGTTCCCTGCGACTTGGTGAGCTGCTTGGTCTTACCTGGGATTGTGTAGATATTTCTCATGAGGCAATTGAAGAAAACCGTGCATATGTCTTCATCAACAAAGAATCACAGCGTATAAGAAAAGAATCTTTAAATGCATTGGATGGAAAAGATGTGTTGTTGGTATTTCCGACAAATCATAAGAAGAATTCTACGGTCCGTATTCTGAAAACACCGAAGACAGAAAGCAGTGTGCGTAAAATATTCTTACCGAAGAGCGTTGCTAATATGCTGGTAGACTGGAAAGCTGAGCAAGATGAAATGAAAGAAATTCTTGGTGATGAATATATGGACTATAACCTGGTTATGGCAAGTACCTTTGGGCTTCCTCTCGGAGATGGAGCAATCCGTGGTCCTTTAAAAAAACTGATCGAGGACTATAATCTCCCACCGGTTGTATTTCACAGTTTCCGTCATAGCAGCGTTACTTATAAGCTGAAATTGAATGGTGGAGACATCAAGGCGGTACAGGGTGATTCCGGCCATGCTCAGGTCAATATGGTTACGGATGTGTACTCTCATATTCTGGATGATGACCGAAGGAAAAATGCAGAGCTTTTTGAAGAAGCATTTTATGAGAAGAAGAATCTGGATCCACAGATGCATGTACAGCAGGAAAATAATAATGCAACTGTTGCTGATGAAATCGATCCGGAACTTCTGGCAAAAGTGTTGGCAAATCCAGAGATGCGGGCATTGCTCAATTCACTGGCGAAGACGATGAAGTAATGAAAAATAGTGAAAAAATAGTGTAATTTTAGTGAAAAAACGATTCGCAACGATATAAGAAATAAGTATCGGAATAATAATACAAATAAAGCTTCAAATGAATCAATAAATGAATCTTTAAATTCAAATAGTTGGTAGCATACACGAACACAAGGCAGACAGGAATTATTTCTCGAAGCCAATGTAGATGAACAGAAAAGACTTTTAGAAGTTCTTCGATTCCGTTACAGAAAAGGTTACAGAAATTTTTAATGAATAAAATTTGCCAGTCAAAAACGCATGGACAAACCGTCTCGTATGCGGTATATTAATTGTAGACAAGAAAATATCTTGTGCTTTCGATAGGAAGTTTAATTGAATACTGTTTACCATGATCGAACGTACGAAGCATGGTGGTCATATAACAGATGTCGATGGTAATATCAAGGCATTCCCCGATTATTAGCTGGAGCAAACAATCAGCTAACTTTCAGAGCTTGACAGAGCTTGACAGAGGGGGTATTCAGAATAACTCAAATTGAATCGGAAACAGTTTTTAATAGTGTCCCATATGGGTTTACCTTACCTCAGATTGACAGAGAGTGACAATAGGTTGGAGCTCTCCTAAGCGCTAGTTGTGGGTTCGATTCCCGCAGGGAACATTAATTTCTTGCAACAATGATTGTGAAAATTCATTGTTGCATTTTTTATTTTATGGTGATTGTGAGCACCATAAAAATATATAAATGAGTAGTTGGAACACCGAAAAAATAAAAGGGGGCACCGGGAACCAAATCCATTCTTTAAAAAATCATACAACAACTACATTAACAAGTATAAATTTCTATTGCATTTAAAATTGAATTGTGATAGCTTTATCAATGTTTAGATGGACAATAATTATGAGACTGGGTATATGAGGTTTTTACCCGGTTTTTTGTAATGTGATTCAGAAAAATTTATTAAACAAATAAAAACAAAAGAAAGGGAAATTATATGGCAAAGTTAAGAAATTGGATAGGTAATTTAAAAGTTGCAGCGAAATTGAAGGTATACCGGATGGCGGTATTAGTGATGACAGCGTTTTTTGTATTGGTGGCACTTGTATCAACAGTAGTGATTCGTTCGAATATACATAGTATTACGGAAGTGTGGTCTCCTTCACTTGAGTGTCTGCAGGAATTACAAACAATAACTGCTAAATATAGAATCAAACAGTATCAGCATCTTGTAGAAACAGATACAGCAGCTATGGCAGCCTGTGAAAAAGAAACTAATGATATGGAGAATCAGATAAAGGATATATCTTCTAAGTTAGAGAAAATAATTAATTCAAATAAGAAAGCACAGGCGAGCAAAGCTGATTATGAAAAGGCAAGCTCTGCATGGGAGGATTACAGGTCAGCCTCAGATAAAATATATAAGCTTAGTAGAGATAACAAACAGGCTGATGCTGCCAATCTTATGACTGGAAGCGTGTATGAAAGTAATAAGGAATTTGTAGAAAAGTTAAATTCAGTACGCGATGATTTTCAGGCAGAATTAGATACGGCAAAAGTAATTGCTAATATATGTACAATAATTATTTTTATTGTCATTATCATAACAGGATTAGCGATTGCAGTGATTGCAACAATTATAGGAAAGATAATATCAGACTCAATTACAGAACCAGTACGTCAGATTGATGAGGCAGTTGCCAGCCTTAGAAAGGGTGAGCTGTCTAACGTGGATATGCTTACATATGAATCTGATGATGAGTTTGGTGAAACAATTACAAAGCTTAAGGAAGCTATGAATATACTTTCAGATTATGTAAGCGAGATTTCACGGGAGGTTAAATTCATAGCACAGGGTGATTTAACAAGAAATGGTGATGATATTACACCGTTTCTGGGTGATTTTTCAGAATTAAAGGATTCGCTTCTGTGTATTTTAAAGCGTTTTAACAGTACATTGTCAGAGATAAGCAGTATTGCAGAACAGGTTACACATAATGCGAAAGAAGTAGAAAGTGCATCGAAGTCGTTATCAGATGGTGCAACAGAGCAGGCAGGAGTTATCCAGGAACTGAATGCAACGATAGATACAGTTGTTGACCTTGCAATGGATACAGCAAGTGAAACAAAGAACGCATCTGAACGTGTAAAGGCTTCTGCAAACAAAGCAAACGAAGAAAAAGAAAAAATGAATGTTTTACTGACAGAGATGGAACATATTACAGAAATATCCAAGGAAATAGGTAATATTATTACCGATATTGAAGATATTGCTTCCCAGACTAATCTGTTAGCACTTAATGCTTCTATTGAAGCTGCAAGGGCAGGTGAAGCAGGAAAGGGATTTGCGGTAGTTGCAGACCAGATTGGAAAGCTTGCAGCAGATAGTGCTAATTCAGCGGTTAATACAAGAGAATTAATTGATAAGACTTTAGTTGAAATTCAAAAAGGAAATGAAATTACAATAACAACAGCAGAAGCTTTTAACCAGATTATTTCAGATATGAATTCTTTTGCAGAAATGGCACAGAACACAATGGAGAAAGCTAACACTCAGGCAGAGTCATTAGAACAGATTGGACAGGGAATAGAACAGCTTTCAGGTGTGGTACAGGGTACTGCAGCATCTTCAGAAGAGAATACAGCAATAAGTATTAACCTCGCAGAGGGTGCAGATAAGATGAGTGAACGCGTGAACAGATTCAAGTTATTCTAAAAAGTATAGCTGGCTGTATGAAGGAATCTCTTTCTGACAATCAGAGAGTATATCACCCGGTAGAAAACTATGATCAACTAAAAGAGATGGAGAAGACGGTAATGGCAGAAGAAAGGGTAAATACTAATGAAAGTATATATAGATTTTGATGATGTATTATGTGAAACAGCAAAGCATTTTACTAAAATTGCAAAAGAATTATTTGGGATTGATGTGCCTTACCGTGAAGTGCAGTTTTTTAATTTAAAAAAGACTTTTGATTTGAGTGATGTACAGTATGAAGAGATGATGATAGCAGGGCATCTGCCAGAAAATCTGTTAAATTATGAAGAAACCACAGGGGCAGCAGATACTATTAATAAATGGATTGATAAAGGCCACGAAATCTTTATTATTACGGGAAGACCTTTTGATTCGTATGAGTCATCAAGAAAATGGCTTGATGAACACAATCTTAAAAGAGTTCCATTATATTGTGTTGATAAATATGGTCGTGAAACCAGTAAACAGAACTATGCATACAATATGACTTTAGAGCAGCTTTATGATATGACATTTGATTTTGCAATAGAAGATTCACCGTCAGCTTTTGAGCATGTTATGCATTTTAATAATTGTAAGGTGGCAGTATTTAACCGCCCTTGGAACATACACGAAGAACTTCCTGATGACAGATTTGTGAGGTGCGAAGGGTGGAAAGAGATTGACAGGTTATTTGAGGGGTATTCTGAAATGACGATGTAACTTGTAATATTGTATAAGTTATGAATATTATTAAAAATAGTATATGCTTCAAAAGGCATATATATAACAGATATCACAGCATTTGATGTCAAAGCCTGAAGAATTAAACTGTTAGAAAGTTCACCCTGAATATATTAATGGTAAAAAATATCTGGCTATGTATCTATTATAGAAATGCAGGCTGCAGCTATAATGATAATAGCCAGATATTATTATGTTCTGGCAGGAGCGTAATTCGTAAGTGTTAAAATCAAGATAGTTGAAATCTTAAATAAGCTGTATTATAATTACGTTAAAATATTATCAATTTTATTTGAAAGGTGAACAACGTGAAACAGATATACAGAGTAGATAAGGGTGGTAATCTCGCACATGCTCTAAGTCAGATTACTGCACCAAAATTATTATTATTGATGTCTAATAATGAGCAGTTTGAGCAGCATGTAGAAGAGCTGGAAAGACATTTTCCAGGTGTTCCAAGCATTGGCTGTATTGGAGGAAGCTACGGAGGACAGACAGTTGTAGCGGATAATGGCGTAGCAGTTATTGCTATGGAGGGGAATTTAAGTGTAGTGACTAATGTACTTGAGCAGGCTTCGACTATGCCTGTAAAGTATATTGGAAGACTTGAGGAAGATATAAATAAGGTTGCTGCATCAGAGAATAATACAATATGTATTGACTTTTGTTCAGGTAATGATGCGTGTGTGCTTACTACAATCTACAGCGTTCTTGGAAAGAAGCATATATCACTTGTAGGTGGAACTGGTGATGGAGGAAAAGTATCAGTTAATGGAAAGATCTATGCTGATGCTGATGCATATGCACTTATTCGTAATAATGATGGTAAGATTAAGGTTTATAAGGAAAATATATATAAGCAGGTTCCAGCTTGCCGTTTTATTGCATCTAAGACTGACCGAAGTAAGTATCTTATAGGAGAGCTTAATGGAAGACCAGCCAGAAAAGTATATCAGGATATATTAAATATTGGTGATAAGGAGATGGCGACACAGACATTTAAGAATCCATTAGGTAAGATGAACGGTCAGGATATATGTATAATATCTATTAAAGAAGTTGTTGGAGATAAGCTTGAGTGTTATCGCCAGGTTAATGATTCTGATGTTCTTACATTACTCGAATTACAGGATATATCCCATGTTGTTGAAAATACTATTAATCAGATAAAGAAAGATTTTACACACATATCAGGTGTATTTTCTATTAATTGTGTATTCAGATATTTACTCTTCTCACAGGAGCATTATTTTGAAACATATCTTAAGTCTATGTCCGTATTAGGAGATCACGCTGGTCTTATAGGTTATGGCGAGCATTACAACCAGCAGTTTGTTAACCAGACAATGACTTGTGTAGTATTTGAATAAATGTTACTGTTTAAAGTCCATTTTGCAAATGAAGTAAATTTAATACTCATAAAATGACAGCAAATATCGTAAAGAGGAGGATATTATATGTTTGGCAGAAAATTAAAAACACAGAAAGAAAATGTTATATCGGCACAAGAAGAAACTTTAGATATGCACCCAGTCATACACGTTGCAGACAGTATTATTGAATATCAGAAACAGCTTGCAGAGAGGGAAGTAGAATCACTTGATGAGATGGCAGATATACAGAAAGCATTTGTGCTTGCAACTAAAGAGAATGAAAGACTAAAAGACCAGGTACAGGAATTATCATCTGTATTTGCTGATGTAGGTCAGATTGCAACAAGCTTTGATGGTGTAAAAAATGAAATTGTTGATTCTGTAGGAGAGGCACAGCAAAAGATAGATGAATTAAAGAATAGTTCAACAGAAGTAAGCAGGAGTTTTGATGAGATAAAGAGTGCATTTGCTGGCGTTCAGGTATCTGTACAGCAGATTAAAGATTGTATGCAGCAGATTATAGCAATTGCGAATCAGACTAATATGCTTGCACTCAATGCTTCCATTGAGGCGGCAAGAGCAGGAGAGCAGGGAAGGGGCTTTGCGGTTGTTGCCAACGAGGTCAAGAACCTTGCAGAGGAGATAAAGACACTTGTAAGCACAGTTGAGGGAAGTATCTCTGAGGTAGAAAGGGGTACAACACAGCTTAATAATAATATTGAGGAATCACAGTCAGTATTTGGAAAGAATGTTGAAGATGCAGATGCAGCATATGGAGTATTTGAACAGATTATAAAAGCAGCAGACGGAGCTAAGGAGGTTCAGGAGGAGATAGGCGAGGTTACACAGTCTTCTGAAAAAAGACTTTCGGATGTTAAAGACTGCTTTGATGACCAGGAACAGCAGTTACAGAAGGTGCTTGCACATATTGAGCGTGCCAACGACTTAGGAACAACCAAGAGTTCTATGTTTGAGGATATGAATAATCTTGTATCCCAGCTTGCTCCTATTGCCAAAGATATACAAAATAAATATCAATAATTTACTGTGAAGGGAATTGGTTATGAATTATATAGTGTTAGACCTTGAATGGAATCAGAGCTACAGAGGAAAAGAATATTCTATAGAAGAAATGCCATTTGAGATTATACAGATAGGAGCTGTAAAGCTTGATGAACATAAGAATATAACCGGACGGTGGGAAAGAATAATCAGACCTGTAGAATATGTTAAACTTCACGGTAAAGTATCAGAAATGCTTGAAATTACTGAAGATGAACTCAAAATGGGAGATGATTTTGCAAGTGCGGCGAAAGAATTTCTTGAATGGTGTGGTGATGACTATGAATTTATAACCTGGGGAAGTTCAGATCTTACAGAGTTTCAAAGGAATATGAAGCATTTCGGGGTTGAGAACAATTTTCCATTTCCATTTATGTATTATGATCTGCAGAAGTTATACAGCAAGGTATACTCAGACGGCAAGACAAGAAGAAGTCTTAAGATGGCTATTGAGGAGCTTGGTTTCAGCGAGGATGCAGAGTATCATTCAGCAATTAATGATGCTGTATACACGGCAAGGATATTCCAGCAGATGGATTTTGACAGCGTAAAGGTGTATGAGAGCATTGACACATACAGAATACCTAAAGATAGAAAAACTGAGATATATGCCAACTTTGGGACATATGAGAAATATATTTCAAGAGGTTTTAAGACAAGGGATAATGCAGCTGATGACAGGGTTGCAAGGTCGTGCAGGTGTTATATATGTGGCAGGTCTATGAAAAGACTTATAAAATGGTTTGCGACAACTTCAAAGACATATTATTCAGTATTTGTGTGTGAAGAGCATGGCACATTTAAGGGAAAGCTTAAGGTTAAACATAATGATAACGGATTGTATTATGATGTAAGAATTGTTAAGCAGACAGATGAAAAAGGGGTTGATAAGATAATAGACAAGCAGGTTAAGGAACGCGAACATAGAAGACGTAAGAGATTGGAAGAACACAAAAGAAAGAAATTACTTAAATAATATTCTATTATGTCTGCCGTGTAAAATAACTAATTAAATATAAATAAAAAAGGCAGTAATCTTAATTATATATAATGCTTTGAAGGAAAGGATATTTCTGGGAATTATATATAATTAAGATTACTGCCTTTTTGAATATGACAGGATATCTGTTGAATGAAATTGCTGCATCAACAGATGCTGCTATATAACTGCATATATTATAGCTGCCGCAATAACAAGCTGTATTATTGCAAATCTGAATACGACCTGTGCATCAGACCAGCTCTTGTTCTTTCTCATATGGTCGTGGATAGGTGTTCTTATATTCTGCATAATCTTTATATGAAGAAATCTCATAAATGAAACCTTAATAAGACCAAGTCCGCCATCAATTATAAGAACTATGGCAAGTGGAATGTAAAGCAGAGGGCTGTGTAACTTAAGAAAAGCAAATGCTATAAATATTCCTATTGCCCTTGAGCCTGCATCGCCCATAAGCAGCTTGCTAGGTGATGCGTTAAACCACAGATAACCAAGAATACATACTACCATAATAAGTATTGTGTGGCGGAATGAGCTTTCAATGTCAAATATCATAAATAATACATAGGCAGATGAAAGTGTAATTGCCGAAAGAGTTCCACATAAGCCGTCAACACCATCTGAGCAGTTAGTTACATTTATGCTGACCCATATTAATATAACGATGAGAACACCGTATATGATTGGGTTAAGTGTAACTGTAAGCTTAAAGAGTGATATGTCAAATGTGTTAGGATTATAGTGGAGATATGTAACTGCCGCCATAACCGCAATTACGAAATCTATAATACCTTTTTTAAGCTCGCCCCAAGGTGATGACGAAGCATCATCAAGGTAACCTGAGAGCATTGCTGCAAGTACAAGTATAAGATAAATGATTATCTCAGAACTTAAATTGACAAATATCATACAGGTTATTGTAAATACGAGGATAAATATAATTCCTGCTCCTCTTGGCTTGCCGACTGACTTTGAGCCATTAATTGCGTAAGCTCTGCCGCCATCACGGGGAAGGATATTTTTACCCATATATATAGCAAGGCACGTTATTGCAAATGCAAATATTATGCTGGCAAAAGTCACAACATTAATATAATTCGGACTTATCAGATAATAAATCATAATTATGAATTCTCCTTTGATTATTAATAGTTTTATGATAAATTCCTATAATTATGATGTCAAGTGAAAGATAGAAGTAATTAATTGGATTATCAAAATATATGAGAAATTTTATTATAAAAATGACCAATTGTCAAAAAATTAATAGTATTTAATTTAATGTTATGATAAAATAATGTTAATACAAAAGTATATGCGAAGTAATATTATTAATGTGGAAGGGCGGAGTAATATATGGCTGTGACAATTAATTATGAACAGATAAGAATAACTGAGTTAGACTCATATCTTTTTGGACAGGGAACACACTACGAGATATATAATAAAATGGGTGCACATATAGCGAAGAAAGATGGAAAGCCCGGAGTATATTTTGCGGTATGGGCACCAGCGGCGAAGGACGTGTACGTCATAGGTGAATTTAATGACTGGAAAGCCTATGGCTATGATATGAAGAAGATTTCAGATGGTGGAATATATGAGTTATTTATAGAGGGTGCTAAGGCTGGACAGATGTATAAGTACCTTATTATTTCACAGAGTGGTGAGGCTATTTACAAGGCTGACCCATATGCCAATGCGGCACAGTTAAGGCCAGAGACAGCATCAATTATTACTGACCTTAATGGATTTAAGTGGACAGACAGCGTATGGGTTGAACGTAAGAAGAAAGAGAACCATTTAAAGTCAGCAATGTCTATATATGAATGTCATCTTGGTTCGTGGAAGAAGCAGGAAGATGGTACAGAGGACGGTTATATGAATTACCGTGATATAGCACCAGACCTTGCCAAGTATGTATCAGATATGGGATATACACATATAGAGCTTATGGGAATTGCAGAGTATCCATATGACGGCTCGTGGGGTTATCAGGTTACAGGATATTATGCACCAACAGCAAGATACGGAAGTCCTAAGGATTTTATGTATTTTGTGGATTATATGCACAGCAAGAATATTGGTGTAATACTTGACTGGGTACCAGCACATTTTCCAAAAGATGCACATGGGCTTGCGAACTTTGACGGAAGCTGTGTATATGAATATGCAGATCCAAGAAAGGGCGAACACCCTGATTGGGGAACTAAGGTATTTGATTACAGCAAGAATGAGGTATCGAATTTCCTTATTGCCAATGGAATGTTCTGGGTTGATAAGTTCCATATTGATGGCTTAAGAGTAGATGCAGTTGCTTCTATGCTTTATCTTGACTACGGAAGGACAGAAGGCAACTGGGTTCCTAACCAGTATGGCGGTAATGGTAATCTTGAAGCTATGAGTTTCCTTAAGCATTTTAATAGTATGATGAGAAAGAGATTTCCACAAGCGGTTACAATTGCAGAAGAGTCTACAGCATGGCCAATGGTAAGTGGTGACCCTGATAACGGAGAATGTCTTGGATTTACATTCAAGTGGAATATGGGCTGGATGCACGATTTTCTTGAATATATGAAGCTTGACCCTTATTTTAGAAAGTTTAATCATGGTAAGATGACATTTTCTCTTATGTATGCTTACAGCGAGAATTTTATACTTGTATTATCGCACGATGAAGTTGTTCACCTGAAATGTTCTATGTTAGGCAAGATGCCTGGTGACAGAGAGGACAAGTTCGCTAATCTTAAGCTTGCATATGCTTATATGTGTGGACATCCGGGCAAGAAGCTTTTATTTATGGGACAGGAATTCGGACAGTGGAACGAGTGGAGTGAGAAGCGTTCTCTTGACTGGTATCTTCTTGAGGATGAGAGCCACAAGGAATTAAAGGATTTTACAAGTGCGTGCCTTAAGCTTAATAAGAATTACAGATGTTTATATGAAACTGATTATAATTCAGAAGGCTTTAGATGGATTAATGCCAATGACAAGGACAACAGTGTATTCTCATTTATAAGAATAAGTCCGGATAAGAAGAAGCATTTGTTATTCGTTCTTAATTTCACACCTGTTGAAAGACCAAGTCATAGAATTGGAGTGCCAATTAAGGGCAAATATAAGCTTGTATTAGGTGATGATATGAAGAACCAGCAGAAGATAATTGCAAGTAAGAAGGGTGAGTGTGATGGCTATGGTGAGTCACTTCTTGTGGATTTACATAGGTATGGAATAGCTGTGTATGAGTTCAATGGTGATGTGGAAGCACACAAGCCTACAATAATATAATAATAATATAAGAGATATATAAGAGCAGTTTAAATAGCAGTCTGATATATAAGTCAGATATCAGGTTGGCAGGATTTAAGTGAAGCAGGTATATGGTATTGATGTAATTATTAATGTGGTTGATTACATTTATGCTGTAATCTGCTTCATTTTGCTTATTTTTTTGGTGGAAGTAACCGAAATATAATACAGGTTATTTTATAATCAGGCGATAGAATTATCTAAGCAGGATATATAGGCTGTTATTAGGAAATGGAATAACCGGCTGTAGATTAGCCGCAGATAATGTATGGAGGATAAATATGTCTGTATCAATATACGCAGGTAATTTTAACAAGGATAATAATGTTAAAGAAACATCTATTAATTATAAGGAAAATGTAAGCAACAGGACTAATGGTGTCAATGGGATATTTAATGGTGTTGTTATGTCAGAGGGACAGGATAACAGCAGGCTGGCAGATAACACATATGAGTCGTTATTAAAGGAAGCTGATGATGTAAAACAGCAGATTATGAATTCTGCAAGTACAGCACAGATAAGCTTCAAGGCACTTGTTAAAAAGCTTTCTGGTATGGAAGCAGTCGATATAGCAGGTGATGGATTTAATATAACAGATGCCTCTAAGGATGATATGGTATCAATTATTGATAAGATTAGAATTGAGCTTGCAATGCACTCAGACAGCTATGTTGCATATGGAACTGGCGTAAGCTCTGATGCAATTGAGAGTGTTGCAGGGGCAGGTGCAGCTAATGAATTAAAGCAGAGATTAAGCGGTGCTGGAATAAGCGTTGATGACGATACTGTGCAGCAGGTACAATCAGCACTTGATGAGGCGGCTTCAATAACAGAGCTTTCAGAGAGTGCTAAGTATTATATGATTGCCAATGATATTGCACCAACTATTGACGGAATATATAAGGCAGAAAATGCTGTCAGTACAAGACCGGCTAACAGCGGATATGAGATTTCATTTAAGGAATTTAATGCTATGCGTCCACAGATTGAGTCGCTTATGAATAAAGCCGGGCTTGAAGTGAACTTAAGAAACCTTAATAATGCACAGGATTTGATTAATAATAATATACCAGTCACAGAAAAGACTTTAAAATATAAAGCTATTCTTGACGGACTTAATTTAAATGGTCTTGATACACAGGATGGACAGGATAGTGTATTATCAAAGATTGCTGACCAGCTTGCTATTGGTGAAGACCCTAAAGATACTCCACTTACAAACGATCCATCTATATGGGATAATGTAAAGAACGCAATAGTAACACTGGCTAATGCAAGCTATGATGATATTGTAAATGTTGTTTCATCTGGAAAAGCATTTACAATATCAAGTCTGAAGGTCGTAATGCAGGTAGGCTGGAGTGAAACAGCAGAAAGCCAGCAGGCTGTTAACAATCAGATGACTGTTAGTAACCAGATGTCAGGTGACTGGCAGGGTAATGTAAACAGTCAGATGTCAGGCGGCTGGCAGGGCAATGTTAATAACCAGTATGGTTATGTGCAGGATACGGGCTATAATCAGGGTGTATATAATAATCAGATGGGCGGTAATTATGCATACCAGCAGCCATATGGTTACAATGCACAGAAAGCTTATAACACACTTGTTGAGGCAAGGCTTTTACTTACAGCAGGTACAGGTGTAATTCTTGAAAAGAGTAATACATCACTTCTCTACACGCCTCTTGAACAGATTAACGAGCAGATTAAAGCTCTTGAAGCTAATGGAACATTATATGCTGGCAATACACAGATGTATAATGATGTCCTTGATGTAAGAAAGGCACTTTATGATATTGAGACTGCACCAGCACAGATGTATGAAAAGCTGATGAAGAGTGACCCATATAAGTTGAGTATTTCTATGGTATCAGGCATTGCGAGTGGAATGACAAGCCGTTATGCCAAGGCAATAGATACATATGAAACAACAGGTACTAAGGTAAGAGAAGACTTAGATGACTCTATTATTAAGGCTGTTAATAACAGTGCAGAGGGTATAATGGACGAACTCAATCTTGAGAATACTCAGGAGAACAGAGATGTTATTAAGCTTCTTGCTTCTAATAACATAGATATCAATAAGGAAAATGTTGAGAGGGCAAGAAGAATATATACAACCCTTAATAATCTTGTTGATAATATGAAGCCGGAAACTGTTGTTAAGATGATAGATGACGGAATCAACCCAATGAATACTGATATATGGACAGTTAATGATTATCTTAGCAGTATGAATCAGGGTGCTACTAAGGATAATGAGGAGAAATATTCAAAGTTCCTCTACAAGCTTGACAAGACAGGTGGAATTAACGAAACTAAGAAAAAGCAGTTCATCGGTATATACCAGATGATGAATATATTTACAAGAGATGCTGGTGTGTGTGCGGGTGCTCTTATGAAGCAGGGCAAAGAGATTACTATGGGTAATCTTATCAGTGCCTACACAAGCCGCAAGCACTCTGGAATAGATGTAACTATTGATGATTCAGTAGGTCTTGGAGATAAGGAAACTATCAGTTACTTTGAGTCATTATTTGCAAAGTCACAGAAGTTTATCACTCCTAATACATTGAAGAATTCGGACAATGAGTCACCAATTGAACATCAGAATGTTGAAGCATTTGCTAACGAACTTGCTGAACATTATGATGAAGCAGTGGAAAATGAACTTGACAGCAGTTACATAGAAGAAGTAACTAAGAAAGCAGAACAGGCTGATGCTGAGGTTGTAAGGGAGTTAAGAAGAGCTGGAATTAATGAGAACATTGGTAACATTAATGCGGTTAATGAACTTATGGCTACAGGACAGCTTATGGCTTACACAAGAAAGCACGGAAACCAGGGCAGTAAGTCAATATATGGAGAGAACATAATTGATAGCAATGACAAGCTTAAGGAAGTGTTAGACAGCAGGGATAAGCTTGAGGCTATGTATACTAACCTTGAAGAAGCTGCTGGTGATGAACTTGAAGAAGCTATAGAGAGCTCACTTACAGGAACTGCTGAAGACCCTGTTGATTATGATACATTTGAAGAATTAAGAATAAGCAACAGACAGATTAGATATATAAGCAATCTTGCAAGAAGAAATGATTACCGTGTCCCTTATGTTAAAAATGGACAGGCAGGTCTTATCAATCTTACATTTGTTGCAGATGATAATGACAAGGGAAAGATATCTATTAAGATGAATACAGCTTCGTGGGGTGAATTGTCAGTAGAGGCAAAGGTTACACAGTCAGACGTAAGTATGTATGTAAAGCAGGATTCAAGAATTGTGCTTTCCGAAGACAGAAGCATTTATAAGTATTTCCAGCAGATTGAGGGAGATCTTAAAGAACAGTTCGGTTATGACAATGTAAGAATTAATTGTGTAAGAGTTCCAGATGTTAAATATACTACATACGAGGACTCAGGAGCAAAGATTCCATCAGATCGTCTTTATAAGATCGCTTCAGCAATAACAGGAGTATTCTTTGGGGCATAGCGTTTGCGGGC
>ERZ780090.524-NODE-524-length-15182-cov-19.0859_pt1 | contig 15182 bp, 12 predicted proteins | sample MGYA00433086_ERZ780090 | MGnify/ENA primary metagenome ERZ780090 (study PRJEB29588, sample SAMEA1972002) | human gut metagenome | biome: human gut; feature: human-associated habitat; material: faeces | place: Denmark | collected 2008/2010 ...
TATTAAGCTGTTGCCCTTCTTGCTCTGGCAAGCGGCAAAGCCGAGTCCAGGGCGCACTATTCAACATATACACTCAACACCCAGGGCGCTGCCCTGGGCTATGTGGTTGTTAGGCTTTCAGCCCGCATTGATTGAGTTTTGACACACCCTCTACTTTTTTAGCTCAGTTTGCAGCGTTTTGTCATCGTGCTCCGTTCGCCGTCCGATCAGATTCCGTCCGCCGTCCGATTGGATTGCGTCCGCCGTCCGATCAGATTCCGTCCGCCGTCCGATGATAAGTGTTGAGCTTTTGTTGTACGCAAACAGATCGGAAAAGTGTCGTTACGTCACCTAATTGTGTAAAATATTTAGCATTTTATAGTCTGATGTTAAACTTTTTTAGCCGAAATGTCATTGGTTTCAAGATTAAGTCGTATATTTGTGGCGAAAATTCTAACTAACGTGAGTTCGACGAAATATAAGTGTCTAAAAATTTGGTGATAAGCGAAAATTGTTGTAACTTTAATGTGCTAAAAATCAAAAGTTTACAAACAATAATCGCTATGATCACCGAAGACAAAGTAACTGAAATTTTCTGTATTGCGGATGACTTCTGGCGCACGTCCTCAGATTAACGATTTTACTCATTTGCGTATTGTTTTTATTATAATAGTATGGTCTATGTTGAAAAAAAGCGTCGGTAGACGACATTCTTTGCTTATTGTCTATTTAACGAACAGATTGCGTTTAGGCATCTTGCTGTCGAAGCGCTGTCGCAACTTGTCGAACAGCGCCATTGTATCCTTCGAGAACTTGTGACCCTTCCACGTGCTTGTGTTCGTTATGAACACCCAACATTCGCCGTCGGGATAGCGCAGAACGATGGCAGATGTGCCCACGAGCGAGCCGGTGCGTATCCACGGACGGTTGCGCGGCGTGAAGTTCCAGCCCAACGAAAACTGATGGTCGGGCATCTCCTGCGTCATCAGTCGCACGGCTTCGGGCGAGAGTACGTCGGGCAGAGTAGGATCGCCGTCGATAGCCGCCACGAGTCGGCACAGTTCAGCCGCCGATGCTGTCCACGCACCTGCACCGAGCGCAGTCTTTATGTCGTTCTCGCCGTAGCAGCGCTCCACAAGCCTGCCGGAGTTGTTGAACTCCTGCGCTGGTAGCGACGAGGAGTGCATGTAGTATACCGTCTCGTTCTCTCGGCGGTCCTTAAGATAGTTGCCCGCGATATGGAAGTCGTAGCAGCCCGCCGGTTCGAGCACATAGCGCTGCATGAACTTCTCGTACGGCATGCCCGTGCGCTTCTCGATGATGAGCGACAGCAGCGTGTAGCCTATGTTGCAGTAGCGTTGCATTGAGCCGGGCGTATATCCGAGGTGACGGCGCAGCACGATGCGCAGCAGATTGCGGTGGTCGGGTGGAGTGGTGAGGTGGTTCTGCTGCATAATGTAGCGCGTAGAGAATATCGGGTCGCCGGCATAGTTGGTGAAACCAGCCTTATGGCGCAGCAGCTGCTCAACGGTTATGTCGAAGTAGCGTTTGTCGCGTATGGAGTTGACGTAGAACGTGTCGTTCAGAATGCCATGCGGTCCGAACACCTTGTCCGTCAGGCGCACCTTGCCCATGTCGCGCATCTTCATGATGCCCACAGCCGTGACGAGCTTCGACACCGATGCCATGCGCATGATGTACGACGGCTCCATAGGATACTGCTTGTCGACGTTGGCGAAACCGAATCCGCGTGCGTAGAGCAGCGAGTCGTTGCGCGATATGGCGAGCTGAGCGCCGTTTATCTCCCAGCGCTTGAGGTAGCGGCGCATGATAGAGTCCATGGCGTGCAGCTCGGGCTGGTCGGAGATCGCGTTGCAGAGCGTATCGTTGAGGCGTACGATGTGTGTTGAGTCGTTGATGTCTTGGGATGTCGTGGTGTCACGACCCGAGCAAGCCGAGCAAGTGCAGCGGCAGATGCCCAGCGTAATGAGTACGACAAAGGTGAGGCACCCCATGCAGGAGATCCTCACCTTTGTGCGATATTGTTTCTTTATTCTGTATCCGAACATTTTTATGATAATCCTTCAATTTCGCCGTTCACGATGTCGATGTTCATCGCTGCCGGCACCTTTGGCAGACCTGGCATACGCATGATGCTGCCTGCCACAACAACAATCATTTCAGCGCCTGCGTTGATTACTATGTCGCGCACGTTCACGTCGAAGCCCGATGCAACGCAATACTGCTTGGCGTCGGTAGAGAACGAGAACTGTGTCTTTGCGATGCAGACGGGGAAGTGCTCGTAGCCCAACTCCTTAATCATCTGCAGCTTCTTCTTTGCCGGCGCAGCGAACGAGACGCTTGCCGCTCCGTATATGTTCTTAGCCACCTTCTCTACCTTCTCCTCGATAGAGTCGGCGTCGTCGTAAACGAGCTTCAACGGCTCAGACGGGTGCTTCTCTATAGTCTCCACTACGAGGTTGGCGAGGTCGACAGCGCCCTTGCTGCCTTCGGCGTAAGCGTCGTTCTCGGCGAAGCCCACGCCAATCTCTGCGCAGTAGTTCTTCACGATGTCGATCTCCTCAACCACGTCGCCTGCATAACGGTTGAATACCACAGCCACGGTCTGACCGAACGACTGGATGTTCTTGATATGCTTGTCGAGGTTGGCGAGACCCTTGCGGAGACCCTCGCTGTTTGGCTTTTTGATGTCCTCTACAGCCACGCCGCCGTGCATCTTGAGGCCCTGCGCAGTAGCCACGATGAGCGTGAGCTTAGGCTGCAGACCGCTCTTGCGGCACTTGATGTCGTAGAACTTCTCTGCTCCGAGGTCGGCACCGAAGCCAGCCTCCGTGATGACGTAGTCGCCGAAGGTCATAGCCATCTTCGTAGCGAGGATGGAGTTGCAACCGTGAGCGATATTGGCGAACGGACCGCCGTGTACGAACGCTGCGGTGTTCTCGGTAGTCTGCACGAGGTTTGGTGCAAGTGCGTCGCGCAGCAGAACGGTGATGGCGCCAGCCACGCCGAGGTCCTTCACGGTGAACGGCTTGCCCTCCACGGTGTAGCCCAGGAGTATGTTCTCAATGCGGCGGCGCAGGTCGTCCTCGTCCTTAGCGAGACAGAGTATAGCCATAATCTCCGACGCAGGAGTGATGTCGAAACCCGATTCGCGCACAATGCCGTTCGCCTTGCCGCCCATGCCGGTCACGATGTCACGCAGTCCGCGGTCGTTCACGTCGAGCACGCGGTTCCAGAGCACTTCGCGCAGAGCGAATCCGTTATCGCGGTTCTGGTACATATAGTTGTCGAGCAGCGCCGTGATAGTGTTGTGCGCCGAGGTGATGGCATGGAAGTCGCCGGTGAAGTGTAGGTTTATCTTGTCCATCGGCAGCACCTGTGTGTGTCCGCCGCCGCATGCTCCGCCCTTGAGTCCGAACACCGGACCGAGCGACGGTTCGCGCAGTGCGCATATAGCCTTCTTTCCGATGCGTGTGAGTCCGAGCGCAAGACCTATAGTAACGGTAGTCTTGCCGATGCCAGCCTTGGTCGGTGTGATGGCTGTAACGAGTATAAGGTTGCTTTTCTTCACGCGCTCCTCGTCGATGAGGCGTGTCGGAACCTTAGCCATGTAGTGGCCGTAGTGTTCGAGTTCTTTTGTCGGGATGCCATACTTCGAAGCAACTGCTTCAATCTCCTCGAGCTTGGTGCTGCGAGCAATTTCGATGTCTGTCATTGTGTGTGTGATGTTTGTAGAGTTATCCTCTTGTTGTTATAGAGTTTTGAACCCTTGTGGTTACAAAGTATGGAGTGCGAGTGCAAAGGTACAATTAAATAATCAATAATGTGAAGATTGTATTGGGTTTTTGTTGCAAATTTGCTAAACAATAAGGGCGTGCCACCTAAAGTGACACGCCCTTAATGCTATTGTTTTGTCATCGGACAGCGAACGCAATCCGTTTACTTAACCTGCTTCTTTACGCTGCCGTCAGCGTACTTAACGAGCACAACGCACGTGCGTTAGCACCAACCTTCACGCCGTCTACGGTGTAGCGAGCCACCTCAGCTGCGTTCTCCGCAGTCTCAGTCTTGTTGATGCCAGTCGAGAAGTCGACAGCTACGTAGTCGGACGGAGCAGAAACCACCTTCTTGTTGTTGTACATTCTCTTTCCGTACACGCGGTAAGCGTAAGTGTGGTTAGCCTTCGGCTGAGCGAGCTGAGTGAGGGTGTAGCTTGTCTCCTCCTCCTCAATCTCCTCAGAGTTGTCGAGGAAGGTATAAACGCGGTCGCCAGCCTTCAGATTCTGAGTAATCTTGATCTCGTCGATGATGAACGGATAGTGGTTCTGCCTGGTGAACGCCGTAGCCGCTCCAACCGCTCTGGTGGAAGTGGCTGCTCGGTATTGTGCCGGTCTCTTTGGTTATAATAAGATTAGATAATGCGTACAAAATTAGTTATTTATTTCCGTATTTACCTTACTTTTACTAATTTTGTGTGCGAAAAACATTCATTCACATTGTTTTCGAAACCGACGTAACAAATTAAATAACAACTATATGAAGAAAATCCTTACACTTTTAGCTGTGGCTTTCGCCACAATCGGTGCTTCTGCACAGACCCTGCCTGGCTTGGCTGACATCATTAAGACACAGCCCGAAGGCACACTTCACAAAGACCTCAACCACTACTTCGAGGGTGCATACGTAAACAAATCTGACGGCTTTATCTACGATCACCTCGGCGACGGCCACGTGTAGGACATCGTTGAGGCTGCCGACGGTAGCTTGTACATAAAGAATCCGTTCGGCTTCTTCCCGTACGGCGACATTTGGGTGAAGGCAGTTAAGGGCGAGGGCAACACCTACGAGGTGCGCATGCCGCAGGCTGTATACGACAACGTAGGTGACAAGCAGGATCCAATTCTCTACGCTTGGTGCTACGTCAAGAACAGCGAGGGCAGCGAAGAATACGCTGCTGTTGACGCCGCTTCGCAGGTCGTTAAGTTCGAGCTGCGCAACGACTCGCTCGTAAAGGTTGGCGCTAAGGATGCGTTCATCGGTCTCGGTTCGGCCGACGGCTACTTCTATGGCTACGGCGACACGGTGTCCATATATAATAAGGTGAAGGACGCAGCGCCGGTTCCGGCTGACGCAAGCAAGGCTGTGAAGTACAAGGTTTCGTACTCAACGGCAACAAACTGCAGCTCACAAAGTGGCAGTATATGGGCATCGACCGCGACAACGCTACATACGGCACCGGTCACATGTATCTCTATCCGTTCGGTTGGGGAAGTTCACAGACGCTGAAGGCGAGAAGTACGGACTCTACGAGATTGAGAACCCTGCGTTCGACTACAAAGACATTCAATACAGCAGTCCATGACCCTTAAAGAATTTATTGACGAATGGAACAATGACGAACCGACGGTGCTTGTACACACCAGCGGTTCTACCGGAAAGCCGAAGCCTTTGCGCGTGGAAAAGCTGCGCATGGAGGCTTCGGCGCGTATCACTTGCGCTTTTCTGGGACTTAAGCGTGGCGACACCGCTCTGCTCTGTATGCCGCTCGACTACATCGCCGGAAAGATGATGGTGGTGCGGTCACTCGTTTGCGGACTTCGTCTGACTGCTATAGAGCCAAGCGGACATCCGCTTCGTGGACTAAAGGAGGCTCCCGTGTTTGCTGCTATGGTGCCGCTGCAGGTGTACAACAGTATGCAGGTGGAGGAGGAGCGTGCACTGCTTAGGCAGATAAAACACCTCATCATCGGCGGTGGGGCAGTGAGCAACGAACTTGCAGCTGAGTTAAAGCACTTCCCTAACGCCGTCTGGAGCACGTATGGCATGACCGAGACGCTCTCGCACATCGCTCTGCGCAGACTCAGCGGCGAAGAGGCAAGCGACTGGTACGAACCTTTTGAAGGCGTCGACGTTAGTCTTAACGCTGACGGCTGTCTTGTGATAGACGCTCCGGCTGTATGCGCCACTACGCTCACCACCAACGACATCGCGGAAATAGCTCCCGACGGCAGACACTTCCGCATACGCGGCAGACGCGACAATGTGGTGTGCAGCGGTGGCATAAAACTGCAGATTGAGGAGATTGAAGCCCATCTGCAGCCGTTTGTCAGCGTGCCGTTCATGATAACGAAGCGCACGGATGCACGCCTTGGCGAGACCGTTGTGATGCTTGCTGCTGATGCGGACATCGAACAGCTCAAGACAGCGTGCCACGAACACCTCACGAAATACGAAACACCGCGGGCGTTCGTCGCCGTAGACCGTCTGCCATACACCGAAACGGGTAAGCCAGCGCGAGCGAAGGCTCTCCGGATGGCGCAGGAAGGGTAGAACTGTTGGTTGCAGCTTCAGACTTTTCGAAGCATCAACCAGCCGCTTTCCACTCGTAATCACAACGTTTTTCAAATCAATACCCCGTCACTTTTCAACTCTTAAACTTAAAGAAATATGAATACACCGACAAACATCACTCCCAAACACCGCCTCTTGTTCATCTGTCTCGGCAATATATGCCGCTCGCCAGCTGCCGAAGGCGTGATGAAGGCGAAGGTGCACGCCGCAAAGCTCGACGACAAGTTCTTCATCGACTCGGCAGGTATCGGCGACTGGCACGCAGGACAATTGCCCGACAGTCGTATGCGCGAGCGTGGCGCACGCCGTGGCTACCGCCTCGACAGCAGAGCACGACAGATACGACAGGCGGATTTCGACGACTTCGACTTGCTGCTCGTGATGGATCACGAGAACTATCGCACCGTAACGTCGAAGGCTCCAGACGAGGAGGCGCGTAAGAAGGTGCGTCTGCTCACCGATTATCTGCAAGAACATCGAGGGGCTGACGTGGTTCCCGACCCTTACTATGGCGACCTCAGCGATTTCGACTACGCGCTCGACCTGATTGAGGATGCGTGCGACGGACTGCTCGAACAACTACTTCACTAAGACACATAAAAGCATATACGCTTAAACTACCAACTATTGATACATACTACGAATTATTTTAATATTTAATTTATTTACATAACTACTCAAAAAACAACAAAATTAATTTTATGAAGAAACAACAACTACTACTCATTCCTGCACTCATACTCGGATGTGAAATGACTGCAGTTGCAGCTCCGCTCAGCATGAAACCTTTAATGGCAATGGCTGCTGAAGCAGCAGAAGAGGCTGGCGACTTGACTATCTCTATGGACAACGGAACGTTTACGTCGTTCAACGCAAACGGTAAGTATGCTTCGCATTGGCGTTCGACACAAAACACGCCGATGATTGATATCGATTGCGGAAAGAATAACATGGATGTCAACACAAGCAACACTAATCGTTATCTACAGGCCTGGGTGGGTCTGGATGGCTCATGCGATTACAATATCTCTGTAAGCGATGGTTGGAAGATAACGGGATTTTCAATAGATGTTACACTTGTTAACGCAACCCAGCCCGTTACGCTGAAAACGCAATCAGGTGAGAGTTACGTAATCGGCACTACTCCTACACAAATCAAAGTGGAAGGCGTAGATGCACAGAACGCTTTGTTCACCCTTGTTGGCGAGAACTACTCGGTCTACTTGCAGAACTTTGTTGTGAAGTACGCTGTTGACAAGTCGGAGCGTTTCGATATGCGCACCGCAACCTTGTTCAACAACCGTAACAGCACCGCACCTTATCGTATTCCTGCAATCGGTATGGCTCAGAATGGCACACTCGTTGCCGTTGCCGATTACCGTACAAGCAGAAACGATATTGGTACAGGACGTGTAGACCTTCATCTGCGACTCTCTGATAACAACGGACAGACTTGGGGAGAAGAACTTAAACCAGAGGTGTTTGAAGGTAACGGCATTCTGACATATCCAAATAATAAGGCTGCTTACGGTGATCCTTGCATTGTAGGCGACCGCGAGAGTCCGCGAATGTTGATGATGTCGTGCGCAGGTTTCCCAATGTTCACCGACCCAACAGACAAGCATCAAGGCATTGCTCGCTGGTATTCAACGGATAATGGTAAGAACTGGACTGGTCCTGATTATATAGACGAGCAGTTCGTCTACAAACCTATGGACGAGGCTGGACACCATATTCATGGCTTCTTCTTCGCTTCGGGTAGAATTTATCAGAGTAAATATATAAAGATGAATAACTACTACCGCCTCTATTGTGCAGGACTATCACAGCAGAATAATTCTACCTATGAGAACTGGGTGCTCTATTCTGACGACTTCGGCGAAACATGGAGTTTCCTCGGTGGTATGACTAACAGTCCAGTGCCTGGTGGTAACGAGGCTAAGGTGGAGGAGCTGCCTGGTGGCAACGTGCTTATCTCAAGCCGCACAGAGCAGGGACGCTTCTTCAATATCTTCACCTTCACTGGCAACGACGGCGTGACAGGCTCGTGGGCAACAAAGGCTTTGTCGAACAAGGCTGTCGACGGACTCACCGCCAATAACGGTTGTAATGGCGAGATTATGATTTTGCCGGCTATACGCAATGAGGATAATCAACAGACATTCATCGCTTTGCAGTCGCTCCCAGTGCAGGATCGTACAAAGGTTACAATCTTCTATAAAGACCTTGGCGACCCTGCTACATACGCATCGCCTACAGCTTTCGCACGCGATTGGGACGGACGTTATCAGGTGAGCAATATGACTTCGGCTTACAGCACAATGTGTATGCAGAAAGATAATACAATCGCTTTCCTTTATGAGGAGGATGGCTATAACAACGGTTACAACATCGTTTACAAGCGTTTGAATCTTGAGACAATCACTTCAGACAAGTATGCGTTTAATGCAGAATACAAGTATGAGCAGATTGAAATCGATACAGAGCAGTCAGAACGTAATCAGCAGATGGCCGAACTCATTGCAGAGATAGACGCTGCTGTGAAGGCTAATAGCTCTTATACCATTGGCGAGAAACTCGTAACATCGGCATCGCAACTTGAGTGTCCGTGGGGTTGTAAGGAACAGAAGCCAGCTACAGCTACTGGTGGCGATTGGCAGTACGACTGCTATGACATTGATAACCTCGTCGACAACAATGCTTACACCTACTATCATACAGTGTGGCAGAATGGTGACGTAGCTCCTGGTACACACTATCTCGACGTTACTGCTAATGACAAGTTTGAAGGCATTGTAAAGGTGTACGTAACACGTCGTTATGATGCAGACAACGACCACGTCAAGGCGTTCGCAATCGCTGGCACAAACGATGGTTCTGAGTTTGAGAAAGTGGCAGACGTAGAGCTGCCTAACGCAGTAAAGGCAGGAAAAGCAGAGGCTGAATTCACAATCGCTGAAGGCAAGAGCTACAGCAAACTTCGTTTTACAGTTACTTCAACCACATTGGAGCGTGGTTACTGGCATATGGCTGAATTCCAGTTGCGTCCGATGACACTGAATGCTGACTGCAAGAACGCTACATATCCCGAGGCTTTCGCAGCTATAACGAAGGCTCTGGAGGAAGCAAATAAGGCTGTTGGCTCTGTTTCTGTTGAAGACATTGCTGCACTTCAGAATGCTTATGATGAGTACAAAAAGGCGATAAATCCAGAAACTGGCATTGATGCAATCGGAGTTGAGACACTTCGCAACAATGCTGTTTACGACTTGCAGGGACATCGCGTGCAGAACGTAGGCAAGGGCGTGTACATCGTTGACGGAAAGAAAATAGTAAGATAAACGATAAACTTAATTTTGATAATATTGGCGTTTCGTGTGTCAGATACATGCGAAACGCCAATTATATTTATTATAAATTCATAAAAAGGTGCACCCTTTCAGAAATATTTAGTAAATTTGCACGTGTAATTTGCATCGTTGTGTGCAGTCGGCTCAGTATGATAGCTCTACGCACAGCTTGGAACGCATTTGAAAAATAAAAAAACAGAAGATATAAATATGAACGTTTTAGAACTAAGTGAACAAGAGATTGTAAGAAGACAGAGTCTTCAGGAACTGCGTGATATGGGCATCGAACCGTATCCTGCAGCCGAATTTCCAACCAACGCCTTCTCGGAGGATATAAAGAACGACTTCAAGGACGAGGACGAAAAGCGCGAGGTGGTAATCGCCGGACGTATGATGAGCCGCCGCGTAATGGGTAAGGCAAGCTTCGTTGAGCTTCAGGACTCGAAGGGTCGTATCCAGGTGTACATCACACGCGACGATATCTGCCCTGAGGAGGACAAAACTCTCTACAACACTGTGTTCAAGCGTTTGCTCGACATCGGCGACTTCATCGGTGTGAAGGGTTTCGTGTTCCGCACACAGACTGGCGAGATTTCAGTACACGCACAGTCGCTCACTCTGCTCTCCAAGAGCCTCAAGCCGCTGCCTATCGTGAAGTACAAGGACGGCGTGGCTTACGACAAGTTCGAAGATCCTGAGTTGCGTTTCCGTCAGCGCTACGTAGACCTCATCGTTAACGACGGCGTGAAGGACACATTCCTTCAGCGTGCAACCGTAGTGCGCACTATCCGCCGCGTGCTCGACGAGGCTGGCTACACAGAGGTTGAGACCCCGACACTGCAGGCTATCGCCGGCGGCGCTTCGGCTCGTCCGTTCATCACCCACTTCAACGCGCTCAACATAGACATGTACATGCGTATCGCTACAGAGCTCTACCTCAAGCGCCTTATCGTGGGCGGTTTCGAGGGCGTTTACGAGATTGGCAAGAACTTCCGCAACGAGGGTATGGACCGCAACCACAACCCTGAGTTCACATGTATGGAGCTCTACGTGCAGTATAAGGACTACAACTGGATGATGTCGTTCACAGAGAAGCTGCTCGAGACTGTCTGCATCGCCGTGAACGGCTCTACAGAGCGCAAGGTAGGCGACAACGTCATCTCGTTCAAGGCGCCTTACCGCCGTCTGCCTATCCTCGACGCAATCAAGGAGAAGACAGGCTTCGACTGCAACGGCAAGAGCGAGGAGGAAATCCGCGCATTCTGCCTCGAAAAGGGACTTGAGGTTGACGAGACATTCGGCAAGGGCAAGCTCATCGACGAACTCTTCGGCGAGTTCTGCGAGGGCACATTCATCCAGCCTACATTCATCACCGACTATCCCGTCGAGATGTCGCCGCTTACAAAGATGCACCGCTCAAAGCCGGGACTCACAGAGCGTTTCGAGCTTATGGTCAACGGCAAGGAGCTTGCCAACGCCTACTCGGAGCTTAACGATCCGCTCGACCAGGAGGAGCGCTTCAAGGAGCAGATGCGTCTTGCTGACAAGGGCGACGACGAGGCAATGATCATCGACCAGGACTTCCTGCGTGCCCTCCAGTACGGTATGCCTCCTACATCGGGCATCGGCATCGGTATCGACCGCCTCGTAATGCTCATGACCGGTCAGACCACTATTCAGGAGGTGCTGTTCTTCCCGCAGATGAAGCCTGAGAAGAAGATTCCGCAGAGCTCTATCAAGGAGTGGGGCGAGATTGGCGTGTCTGAGGAGTGGGCTTACGTGCTCCGCAAGGCAGGCTTCAACCTCATCTCTGACATCCGCGACGAGAAGGCTCAGGGTTTGCAGCAGAAGATAGGCGAAATCAACAAGAAGTACAAACTCGGCTACGAGAAGCCGTCTGTTAACGATATCCAGGCTTGGATTGACGCCGCAGCAAACGTTGCGGTAGAAACAGCAGAAGAAGCTGAGTAATTACTATATAAATGGTAGGAAGCGCTGGCTTCCTACTGTTTAATTTCTTAACGATAACGGTAATAGGATAAATGTTTAATTGCGGAAAAATAGCAATTATTGGCGGAGGCAGTTGGGCAACTGCAATTGCCAAGATTGTGATAGGTCATACCCATCACATAGGGTGGTATATGCGACGCGACGACAGCATAGAGGAGTTCAAACGCATAGGCCATAATCCTAATTATCTTACAAGTGTACACTTCAATACCGACGAGATATTCTTCTCGAGCGACATCAACCGCATCGTGGAGGCTTACGACACACTTGTGTTCGTGGTGCCGTCGCCTTATCTGAAGAACCATCTCAAGAAGTTGAAGACTCGCCTGCGCGAGAAATTCATCGTGACAGCGATTAAAGGTCTCGTTTCAGACGACAACATCGCCTGCTCCGAATACTTTCACGAGGTGTACGACGTGCCTGATGGGAATCTTGCGTGCATCGGCGGACCGTCTCACGCTGAGGAGGTGGCGCTCGAACGCCTTTCCTATCTCACCATCGGCTGTTCAGACCAGGAGAAGGCGCAGGCTTTCGCAGATGTGCTCGACTCGGAGTTTATCAAGACAAAGACCTCGTCGGACGTTATCGGCATCGAATATTCGTCGGTGCTGAAGAACGTGTACGCTATCGCGTCAGGCATCTGCAGCGGTTTGAAGTATGGCGACAACTTCCAGGCTGTGCTCATATCGAACGCTGTTCAGGAGATGTCGCGTTTCCTCACCGCTATCAATCCAATCGAGCGCAGCGTCTACGACTCGGTATACCTCGGCGACCTGCTCGTTACGGGCTACTCCAAGTTCTCGCGCAACCGCACTTTCGGCACTATGATCGGTAAGGGTTATAGCGTGAAGAGTGCACAGATAGAGATGGAGATGATTGCCGAAGGATTCTTTGGCACAAAGTGTATGAAGGAGAAAAACCGACACATGCACGTGAACATGCCAATTCTTGACGCCGTATATAACATATTGTACGAGCGCATCAGTCCGCAGATAGAGATTAAGCTGCTGACAGACTCATTCCGATAAAACCAAATTTTCACAAATACACATAAAACAATGAAAAGCATCAGCTTAGACATTACAAAAGCTACACAGTTCCTTTCAAAAGGCGCTGTTGAGGCTTATGAATCAAAAGTGGCAGCCGCTCACGAGGCTCTTGAGAACGGCACTTGTCCTGGTAACGACTTCCTCGGATGGCTTCACCTGCCATCTTCAATCACACCGGAGTTCATCGCAGAGCTTCAGAGCGTAGCCAACACGCTGCGCGAGAAGTGCGAGGTGGTAGTGGTTGCGGGTATCGGTGGCAGTTACCTCGGTGCTCGTGCCGTGATTGAGGCGCTTGGCAACTCGTTTGCTTGGCTCGTACAGGACAAGAAGAACCCCACTGTAGTTTTCGCTGGCAATAATATCGGCGAGGATTATCTCGCTGAACTCACCGACTATCTAAAGGATAAGAAGTTCGGTGTAATCAATATCTCTAAGTCGGGCACAACTACCGAGACTGCTCTCGCTTTCCGTCTGCTCAAGAAGCAGTGCGAGGAACAGCGTGGCAAGGAAGAGGCTAAGGACGTTATCGTGGCTATTACCGACGCTCACAAGGGTGCTGCGCGTGCAGCCGCTACAAAGGAAGGCTACAAGACATTCGTAATTCCTGACAACGTAGGCGGTCGCTTCTCTGTTCTTACACCGGTCGGCTTGCTGCCTATCGCTGTTGCAGGCTTCGACATCAAGGCTCTTGTTGGCGGTGCTGCCGACATGGAGAAGGCTACTGGCAAGGACGTACCGTTCGCTGAGAATCCTGCTGCTATCTACGCCGCTGTGCGTAACGCTCTCTATGCAGAGGCTGGCAAGAAGATTGAAATCCTCGTAAACTTTCAGCCGAAACTTCACTACATGAGCGAGTGGTGGAAGCAGCTCTACGGCGAATCGGAGGGTAAGGACGGTAAGGGTATCTTCCCTGCAGCTTGCGACTTCACTACCGACCTCCACTCTATGGGTCAGTGGATTCAGGAGGGCGAGCGCTCTATCTTCGAGACTGTCATCAGCATTGAGACACCTGAGAAGACTCTGCTCTTCCCGCACGACGAGGAGAACCTCGACGGTCTTAACTTCCTCGCTGGCAAGCGCGTTGACGAGGTGAACAAGATGGCTGAGCTCGGCACTCGTCTGGCTCACGTAGACGGCGGTGTGCCTAACATCCGCGTGTCTGTTCCGCAGCTCAACGAGTACTATCTCGGTCAGATCATCTACTTCTTCGAGATTGCTTGCGGCATCAGCGGCAACCTCCTCGCCGTTAACCCGTTCAACCAGCCGGGTGTTGAGGCTTACAAGAAGAACATGTTCGCTCTGCTCAACAAGCCTGGCTATGAGGCTGAGAGCGAGGCTATCCAGAAGCGTCTTGCTGAGGAGAAGTAATGTCTATTCTTGAATAGAAATTATATTTTAATAATACAATGTGAAAAACGGACTGCAGCGAAATATATTTCGGCAGTCCGTTTTTCTATTGGTTTGAGGGTATAGCGAGTTAGAATAACAAACAATTAGCTTTTCGTCGCTGACCCTTTCTTAACTCAATATGCAAAACAATGATTAAAGAAGCAATCAAGCAATACCTGTCGTCTCACGGTTTCGATCATTTCGACCCGAAGTGCGTGCTCTTCGACATGGACGGCGTGCTCTACGACTCTATGCGCAATCATGCTGCGGCTTGGCAGGAAGCGATGGCGCAGTTCGACATCCACTTCACTGCTGCCGACTCTTATGCCACAGAGGGCGCGCGCGGCGTAGACACCATACGCCACTTTGTGCGCCAGCAGCAGGGTAGGGAGATTGACGAGGCAGAGGCGCAACGTATGTACGACGTGAAGGCCGACCTCTTCCATCGTATGCCGACTGCCGAGATATTCCCCGGTGTGCTCGATATCATGCAGAAGATTCAGTCGACGGGCCTTACAATCGGCGTTGTAACGGGTAGCGGTCAGCGTCCGCTCATCAAGCGTTTACTGTCTGATTTCCAGGGCTTTCTCACCGAAGATCATATCGTGAGTGCTTACGATGTGCAGCGTGGCAAACCCAATCCAGATCCATATCTCATGGGACTGCGCAAGACTGGCAATTACGAGCCCTGGCAGGGCATCGTCGTTGAGAATGCTCCGCTCGGCGTCCGTGCCGGTTCAGCCGCCAACATCTTCACTGTGGGCATCAATAGCGGTCCGCTGCCCGATTCGGCTCTCTCTGACAATGGTGCGAATATTGTTCTTCAGCGCATGACCGAACTATGCGACTTGTGGGGCGAAATTCTCGCTGCCCGCAATTGATATAAAGTCAGCTGCATTAGCTTTCCGCTATGTGCAGCTGACTTTTTTATAAAAATGATAAGTCGCCTTAATTTTTCGCCTCTATAATTCTTATAATATATGACTTTCGGCTTTTTCTTCGTGAGATCAACGTAAGTGACAATGCGGGCCTT
>ERZ780090.543-NODE-543-length-14732-cov-7.56285_pt1 | contig 14732 bp, 10 predicted proteins | sample MGYA00433086_ERZ780090 | MGnify/ENA primary metagenome ERZ780090 (study PRJEB29588, sample SAMEA1972002) | human gut metagenome | biome: human gut; feature: human-associated habitat; material: faeces | place: Denmark | collected 2008/2010 ...
AGGGAATGAAAGAGCGTCTGATTACACGTTTTAAATGGGGAATGGTGGCTGAGCTGGAGAAACCTACCGTAGAACTCCGCAAGAACATTCTGCGCAACAAGATACACCGTGACGGCCTGCAGTTCCCCCAGGAAGTGATTGACTATATTGCAGAGAACGTGGGCGACAGTGTACGTGACCTGGAGGGCATCGTCATTTCCATTATGGCGCATTCCACCATATACAATAAAGAAATAGACCTGGAACTGACGCAACGTATCGTCCGCAAGGTAGTGAACAGCGAAAGCAAGGCAGTGACTGTCGATGAAATCATCAACACCGTATGCAAGCACTTCGGATTGGAAACTGCCACCATCCACACAAAATCCAGAAAGCGGGAAGTGGTGCAAGCACGACAAATAGCCATGTATTTAGCCAAAAACCATACAGACTTCTCTACTGCAAAAATCGGTGCGCTAATTGGACATAAAGACCATGCCACCGTATTGCATGCATGTAAAACCATCAAAGAACTGAAAGAGGTGGACAAATCATTCCGTGCGGAAATCGACGAGATTCAAGCCGCACTGAAAAAAGGATAAGAATAAAGGATAAGGGATTAAATGCAGCTAAGTATGCATTAGCTTAACCCCTTATCCCTTATCCCTTATCCCTTATCCCTAATCCTTAATTTTCAAAATCCCTGCTTTTTCATTATCTTCCAAAGATTCTCCGACATTGCCTCACTGTCTTTCTTCGTATAACGCACATCTGTAAAGACCTGCGCCAGCGTTTCCTTATTGTTCTCCAAGATGAACTGCTTGTTCTCAGGAAGCGATTCTTTATAGGCATACAACCGGTCAATGTCCTGAGGAGTATAATCATGATAAACCTCTTCGTGTACAATGGCCTCCAGCGGCAAACGGTCCACTTGTTCCGGCTGTTCGGCAGGCCATCCCACTGTGACTGTCGTGATGGGAAACACCAATTCCGGTAACTCCAACGCTTCGACAATCATCTGAGGGTTGTAAGTGGTAGTTCCCAGATAGCAAATGCCCAACCCCTTCTCCTCGGCAGCCACACAAAAAGTCTGTGCCACCAGCAAGGTATCGACAGCCCCCGTCACAAACCACTCAAAGTTGTTGTATCCCGGCTCAGCCTTACGTTGCTCACACCACTTGCTGAAGCGGCGCAAATCTATGCAGAAAGTAAGCACTACCGGCGCCGTCCGAACCATCGGCTGATTGAAATGTGCAGGCGCCAGTTTGGCTTTACGCTCTGCATCACGCGTCACAATCACACTATAAACCTGCATGTTCCCGACTGTAGAAGCCCGGAAAGAGGTTTCAAGCAAATCATTTAACAAATCAGCAGAAATATCCTTCTGCTGGTATTTTCGGATTGTTCTCCTTTGTTTCAAGCTTTCCATTCTTTCTTTTTTTGCAAAGATAATGTAATCCACGAACAATTCATTCAAGAGTTCACACTTTTTTTATCATCATATATCCGGAATAAAATACATCTTTTCAACAAGAAATGAACAATTATTATCTCTACGAGCAGATAAAAGTAACCTTATGTTCGACTAAACCGAGAACCTTTCAGCCCAACAAGTTGTTAATAAATTCCATTTTGGAAAACTTATTCGTTTACTCAAATCATTAAAACATTATAAACCAATAAATTAATAGCAATCAATAGAAAACTATATATCGGTTAATAAAAACATTCATTTTAATTTTGCCAAGTTGAAAAACATTCATAGCTTTGCAAATACATTTGTTAACGATAAGTACAACTTCTACAACTTTACTTATTTGTAACTAATCCTAAGAGATACAACATTGTGGAAAAGAAAAATTATTCTTATGACGAAGCCTACGGAGAATCTTTAAAATACTTCCAAGGCGACGAGTTGGCTGCCAGAGTTTGGGTAAACAAATATGCAGTCAAAGATTCTTTCGGAAATATTTACGAAAAGTCTCCGGAAGACATGCATTGGCGGATAGCCAATGAGGTAGCCCGCATTGAGGCCAAGTACCCCAATCCATTAAGTTCAGAGGAACTTTTCGGCTTGCTCGACCACTTCAAGTACATTGTTCCGCAAGGAAGCCCGATGACCGGAATCGGGAACAACTATCAGGTAGCCTCTCTGTCCAACTGCTTTGTTATCGGTGTGGACGGCGAAGCGGATTCTTATGGTGCCATCTTCAAGATAGACGAAGAACAAGTACAGCTGATGAAACGCCGTGGCGGCGTGGGACACGACTTATCCCATATCCGTCCGAAAGGTTCACCGGTAAAGAACTCGGCACTGACCTCCACCGGCTTGGTTCCCTTCATGGAACGCTATTCAAACTCTACACGCGAAGTAGCTCAAGATGGACGCCGCGGCGCACTGATGCTCAGCGTATCCATCAAACACCCCGACTCGGAAGCCTTCATCGATGCCAAGATGACTGAGGGCAAAGTGACCGGAGCCAACGTTTCCGTAAAACTGACCGACGACTTCATGCAGGCCGCCATCGAAGGCAAACCATATACACAGCAATATCCGATTGACGCCACAGAGCCGGCATTTCAAAAAGACATTGACGCATCCGCATTATGGAAAAAGATTGTGCACAATGCATGGAAATCGGCAGAACCCGGTGTATTGTTCTGGGATACCATATTAAAGGAATCCGTGCCCGACTGCTATGCAGACCTGGGCTACCGTACCGTATCCACCAATCCATGCGGCGAAATTCCACTGTGCCCGTACGACTCCTGCCGTCTGCTCGCCATCAACCTTTACTCATACGTGGTCAATCCGTTCAAGCCGGACGCCTACTTTGACTTTGAGCTATTCAAGAAGCATGTAGCTTTGGCCCAACGCATCATGGACGATATCATCGACCTTGAACTGGAGAAGATAGAGCGCATCATGAGCAAGATAGATGCCGACCCCGAAAGTGAAGACGTGAAACATACAGAACGCGTTTTGTGGCAGAAGATTTACAAGAAAAGCGCCCAAGGCCGCCGTACCGGTGTAGGCATCACGGCAGAAGGCGACATGCTTGCCGCCCTGGGATTGCGTTATGGCACTGAAGAGGCAACCGAATTCTCGGAGCAAGTACACAAGACGGTGGCACTCAACGCCTATCGCTCCTCCATAGAAATGGCCAAAGAACGCGGCGCATTCGAGGTGTACGATACAGAACGCGAAAAGAACAACCCGTTCATCAACCGCCTGCGTGAAGCTGACCCGGAAATGTACGAGGAGATGAAGAAGTACGGACGCCGCAACATTGCCTGTCTGACCATCGCCCCGACCGGCACCACCAGCCTGATGACTCAAACCACCTCCGGTATCGAGCCCGTATTCCTGCCCGTGTACAAGCGCCGCCGCAAAGTGAATCCCAACGATACGAACGTCCATGTGGACTTCATCGACGAAACCGGAGATGCCTTTGAAGAATATATCGTGTTCCACCCCAAGTTCGTGACTTGGATGGAAGCACAAGGATACAACCCCGCCAAACGCTACACGCAGGAAGAAGTGGATGCCCTGGTAGAGAAATCACCTTATTATAAAGCAACCTCCAACGACGTGGACTGGCTGATGAAAGTCAAGATGCAGGGACGTATCCAAAAATGGGTGGACCACTCTATCAGCGTAACCATCAACCTGCCGAACGACGTAGACGAAGACCTCGTGAACCGTCTGTATGTAGAAGCATGGAAATCCGGCTGCAAGGGCTGTACGGTTTACCGCGACGGTTCGCGTTCCGGCGTACTCATCTCTACCAAGAGTGACAAGAAGTCCGAACTTCCCCCGTGCAAACCGCCTACGGTCGTTGAAACACGTCCCAGAATATTGGATGCAGACGTTGTCCGCTTCCAGAACAACAAGGAGAAATGGGTGGCATTCGTCGGCTTGCTGGACAATCATCCCTACGAAATATTCACCGGTGTGCTGGATGATGATGAAGGCATCATCCTGCCGAAGAATGTGGTGTCGGGCCACATCATCAAGAATGTGGATGAGCACGGAAACAAGCGTTACGACTTCCAGTTCGAGAACAAGCGCGGATACAAAGTCACCATCGAGGGTCTGTCCGAGAAGTTCAACAAAGAGTATTGGAACTATGCCAAGCTGATTTCCGGTGTATTGCGCTACCGCATGCCTATCGAGCAGGTCATCAAGCTGGTAGGTTCACTGCAACTGGACAGCGAAAACATCAACACCTGGAAGAACGGTGTGGAACGCGCCCTGAAGAAATACATCCAGGACGGCACGGAAGCCAAAGGCAAGAAATGCCCCAACTGCGGTAACGAAACACTGGTTTACCAAGAAGGTTGCCTCATCTGCAAGACGTGCGGAGCTTCTCGCTGTGGATAATCCCACGGCAAGCACAAACGTTTGCATAGGAATTTAAATGACTTAGATAACGGTAGCTGCATGATTATGAGGAATAATTTCTATACTTGCATAATCATTGCAGCTATTGCTATTTCTAAATCTAATATAATATGACACTAATATTCAATATCGAGTATCGCACCAGCTGGGGTGAAGAAGTCAGAGTCCTGGGTTCCATCCCGGAACTTGGCAACAACCAGCCCAACAAAGCCACCCCCCTGCACACTGTAGACGGCATTCACTGGACCGCGGAAGTGGATATCCAGATTCCCGGTAATGGAAGCGTCGAATACAGTTACCACATCTATCGAGATGGCAGAACCATACGGACAGAGTGGAACAGCCTGCCACGCATCCTGCACGTTGCAGACAATCCGAAGAAAGTTTACCGCATAGAAGATTGTTGGAAGAATCTGCCCGAGCAGCAGTATTTTTATACATCCGCTTTCACAGAATCCCTGCTGGCGCATCGCGAACGCAGTGCCGCCCCGAAAAGCTACAAAAAGGGGTTGCTGATAAAGGCGTACGCCCCCTGCATAGACAGTGACCATTGCCTGGCACTCTGCGGAAACCAGAAGGCGCTGGGTGACTGGAACCCGGACAAAGCTGCCCTTATGAGCGACATCGACTTCCCCGAATGGCAGGTAGAAGTGGATGCCGGCAAAATCAGCTTCCCGCTGGAGTATAAATTCGTCCTTTACAACAAGAAAGAGCGCCGTGCCGTGGCCTGGGAGAACAATCCCAACCGCTATATGGCCGACCCGCAGATAGCCGCCAACGAAACGCTGGCTGGGGGGGACCGTTATGTATACTTCAATCTTCCTGCATGGAAAGGTTCCGGAGTAGCCGTACCCGTATTCTCCCTGCGCTCCGAGAAAAGCTTCGGTGTAGGCGATTTCGGCGACTTGAAGCGCATGATTGACTGGGCAGTTGCCACCAATCAGAAGGCGGTGCAGATTCTGCCCATCAACGACACTACCATGACGCATACCTGGACAGACTCCTACCCTTACAGTAGCATCTCCATCTATGCCTTCCATCCCATGTACGCCGACCTGAAGCAGTTGGGCAGCTTGAAGGACAAGAAGGTGATGGCCGAATTCAACAAACGCCAGAAGGAACTGAATGCCCTGCCCGCCGTGGACTACGAAGCTGTGAACAAGACAAAGTGGGAATACTTCCACCTCATCTTCAAGCAGGAAGGGGAAAAGGTGCTGGCATCGGATGCTTTCCGTAATTTCTACGAAGCCAACAAGGAATGGTTGCAGCCATATGCCGTCTTCAGCTACCTGCGTGATGCCTACAAGACCCCGAATTTCCGCGAGTGGCCCAAGTATGCCACCTACGATGCCAAGGAGATAGAGACATTGTGCCGGCCGGACTCCGCCGACTATCCGCACATAGCCATCTATTATTACATCCAGTTCAACCTGCACCGGCAACTGCTTGCCGCCACGGAGCATGCGCGCGCCAACGGCGTAGTGCTGAAAGGCGACATTCCCATCGGCATCAGCCGCAACAGTGTGGAAGCCTGGAAAGAGTCCCACTACTTCAACCTGAACGGACAAGCCGGTGCACCGCCCGACGACTTCTCCGTGAACGGACAGAACTGGGGCCTCCCCACCTACAACTGGGATGTCATGGAAAAAGACGGTTATGCCTGGTGGATGAAACGTTTCCACAAAATGGCAGAATACTTCGATGCCTACCGCATAGACCACATCCTCGGCTTCTTCCGCATTTGGGAGATACCGATGCACGCCGTACACGGGCTGTTGGGACAATTCGTCCCCGCCCTGCCCATGACGCGCGAGGAGATAGAAAGCTACGGGCTGGCATTCCGCGAAGACTTCTTCCTAAAGCCCTATATCCATGAGTACTTCCTCGGACAAATCTTCGGCCCGCATACAGACTATGTGAAACAGACCTTCATAGAGCCGACAGACACGTGGGAGGTTTACCGCATGCGTCCCGAGTTCGACACCCAGCGCAAGGTGGAAGCCTACTTTGCCGGAAAAACGGACGATGACAGCATCTGGATTCGTGACGGGCTTTACGCCCTTATCAGCGATGTGCTGTTCGTGCCCGACCGCAACAATCCGCACGAATACCATCCGCGCATCGGCGTGCAGCACGACTACATCTACCGCGCACTGAACGATTGGGAAAAGGCTGCCTTCAACCGGCTGTATGACCAGTACTACTATCACCGCCACAACGACTTCTGGGGACAGCAAGCCATGAAGAAACTGCCGCAACTGACACAGTCCACGCGCATGCTGGTATGCGGTGAGGACTTAGGCATGATTCCCGATTGCGTGGCATGGGTGATGAACGACCTGCGTATCCTTTCCCTGGAGATACAACGTATGCCGAAAGACCCGAAACAAGAATTCGGCCACACAGACTGGTATCCATACCGTTCGGTCTGCACCATCTCCACGCACGACATGTCTACCCTGCGCGGCTGGTGGGAAGAAGACTTCCAACAGACGCAGCGTTACTACAACACCATGCTCGGGCACTACGGTGCCGCACCGGCAACGGCCACGCCGGAGCTCTGCGAAGAAGTGGTTCGCAATCACCTCCATAGCAACTCCATCCTCTGCATCCTCTCCCTGCAAGACTGGATGTCCATGGACGGCAAATGGCGCAACCCGAACGTGCAGGAAGAACGCATCAATATTCCTGCCAACCCGCGGCACTACTGGCGCTGGCGCATGCACCTGACACTGGAACAACTGATGAAGGCAGAAAGCCTGAACGAGAAAATAAGGAGCATGATAGAAAGCACCGGAAGATAAGAAAGGATTCTTAACAAAGGGTTATTTTAGGCACGGATTACATGGACAATCACGGATAATATTGAAAGTAACCGTGATAACCCGTATAATTCCGTGCCTAAAATAATTCGATAAGTTCATTCCGGCCCTCACATAATTGTATTCTATAAAAAACAATTTCGCGCTATTTTTATATTTTACAGAATACAATCCACAGCCTGAATCGTAATAACCGGATACTGATTTGCCCGTACCACAAAATATCAGTAAGTTTGCAGAAAACAATCTACAAGTAATGACCAGTTATATTTTCCTTGATACGCTTCGCTTCTTCGCCCATCACGGCGTGGGCGAACAAGAAACCGTGGTAGGCAATGAGTTTACCGTCAGCCTGCGCCTGCAAGTTGATATCCGGCGTGCGGCAGAAACGGACGACGTAGCCGACACCGTGAGCTATGCCGATGTACATACAGCTGTGAAGGCAGAGATGGACATTCCTTCCAAACTATTGGAACATGTATGCGGGCGAATTATAAACCGATTGTTCCACGACTTCCCACAGATAGAGGAAATAACCCTCAAGCTGGCAAAGCGCAATCCACCGATGGGCGCGGATATAGAGGCTGCAGGAGTGGAAATATGCCAACGCCGCGGAGAATGACAGATTGCCGAATCACCCCATTCACTATTGATACACAGACACTTCCCACTGCAAAGACACTGCATGCTTTTTGCAGTGGCGCTGCACATATATTTGCAGTAGTACTGCAATAGCTTTGCAGTGACGCTGCAACAGATATGCAGTAGCACTGCAAAATGTATACAGAAGTTCTGCAGTGAGCATGCAGCAACTTTTCTGCCGTAGAATACAACCATTGATACCAATATTCCGTACCTTTGCCCCATCATCAACAAAAAGTCAATGAGAAACGCTATACAACGATTGGCATTACTCCCCATCGTCGCTCTCTTCCTGCTACCGGCCGCTTGCTATCAAATACAGCTCCGAGTTTCATTGGAGAAATGCCCTCTACCTGCCCACCCCTTACGACTTTACAAACCCATACAACTATGCAGACTTCAGAAGGAATGAACTATTGAAAATAAACCTCACAGAGTTCCGCTTCCCCTACCAATACCTCAACGACATAGAATGGGCAGATTCACCAACACCATTATTGTGCAACTCTATGACTTCAAACGGCAAGGGTGGGCTATCGCACCAGTGTGGGCTGTCCATGAACGAAGGGTAGCGATAGATTAAGAATGCCCAGTAGAACCGAGTTTCATCCTTATTTTTGCCGTTTCCGCTTCTTTGCCGATTCCACCGCTTCGGCCACCACCGGCTTATTTGCAAACCGCTTGGTGTAGTTGCTGTAATCGGGAACAGTGCGTTCATACGTCGGGTCGACAAACAACGGGCTGGAAATGATATGGTCTGCCGTACTGCGGTTGCAGCAGAACACGATGTTCTCCACACCGGCAAGGCGGGTCAACGCCTTCACATCCGTATCGTGCGGCTGAAGGGTCATCGGGTCGGTGAAAAAGAAAAGATAGTCAATCTCTCCGTCCACAATGCGCGAGCCCATCTGCTGGTCACCGCCCAAAGGACCGGATTTAAGGATAGTGAAATCCCACTCCACATCAGGATGTTTCTCCCGGAGGGCTTCGAGGATAAGGGTACCCGTGGTGCCCGTACAATAGAATTTATGCCCCATCAGCAATTCCGAGTTCCACAGTACCCACTCGATGAGGTCTTTCTTCATGGCGTCGTGTGCCACTAATCCGATTTTTCTAACTAGTTTTTCCATAATTCAAAACCTTTAATAGATTGAACAATTATAAAAGGCAACAGTTCCTACAATTGGGAAAAGAATTTCTTTCCATGCAGATAAAACTGCGCCAATATACTGCTTTTTGTCCGTTCCGGTATTACGGCAAGCGTAGTTTTTTTCAGATTCTCTTTGCGGGACGCTGCCAATGAAGTGCGAAGGGAGTGGTAGGCACGGCGCGCACGGAATACGGCCAAAGCATTGGGTAACTGGCCTTTCAGCATGAAACTGAACGCAGCCACATAATCGAGCACCGCACGTACACGCATCACGGACGCCAAGTCCTCTTGCGGCAGATTCTTATAAAGCATGACAAGGTTATTACGAAAATTGAGGAAGGTCTTGCGCGGATTCTCCTTCTTCAAAGTGGCCCCTCCCACATGAAATACCACACTCTGCGGTATACATGCCAACTGTCTGCCACGGGCACGAAGCCGCCAACATAAATCTATCTCCTCCATGTGGGCAAAAAAACGTCCGTCCAGCCCACCCGCTTCCCGGTAGTCTGCCAGACGGATGAACAGAGCCGCCCCCGTAGCCCAGAAAATGGGTATCACCGTGTCGTATTGCCCCTTGTCCTCTTCTACCACGCCCATAATACGGCCGCGGCAGAAGGGATAGCCATAGCGGTCGATGAAACCTCCCGCAGCTCCGGCATATTCAAACTGCCCCTTGTTACGCCAACTGCGTATCTTCGGCTGGCAAGCGGCCGTCTCCGGATAGGCATCCATATACTCTGCCAACGGGACAAGCCAGTGCTCGGTGACCTCTACATCGGAGTTGAGCAGCACTACATATTCTGCCTCCACCTGCTTCAATGCCAGATTGTATCCGTCGGCAAAACCGTGGTTCTCTTCCAGCAGAATCAAGTGCACAGAAGGAAACTCGCGACGGAGCATTGCCACGGAAGCATCCGTAGAGCCATTGTCCGCCACATACACCACAGCACCATCCACCTCCGAAAAACGCACAACAGAGGGAAGGAAGGAACGGAGCATATCACATCCGTTCCAATTCAATATGACAACAGCAATCTTATCCATGTTGCACAGATTCTTTTCGTTTATTTTTCCAGCGTTTATGAGACCAGAACCAATAAGCCGGTTCGCGCCGGATGGTCTGCTCCAGACGACGGGCGAAGCACTCGGTTATCTCGCCATCCGCCGTCTGCTTGGGAGTTTCGGTAACCAAATCGAAGAGCACTTTGCAATATCCCCTGGATGTCCGTTCCAATTCACAATAAAAGACGGGGAAGTCCATCAGCTTGGCAATGCGCTCGGCGCCATCCATGAACACGGTGTCCTGATTCAAGAAAGTGGTCCAATAATGGGCCTCGCTGCGGTTGGGCGACTGGTCTGTAATCAGGCCGATGGCTATCCGTCTGCCTTCACGGCGAAGCTTTATCACTTCGCGTGCCGTGGAATGTTTCGCCACATTGTATCCTCCGAACCGGGCACGGATATGCTTAAACATCTCGTCCAGATACTTATTGCTTAGCGGTTTGTACACCTGCACCGGGATGTCGCCCGGATGCATGATGGCCCCCATGCCTATAATCCACTCAAAATTGGCATAATGGGGAATCAACAGTACAATGCCTCCATGCTTCTCTATCATGGCAAGGTATTCTTCCTTATTATCATACTTCATCCGGCGGCAGAGCTCCTCGAAAGACATGCGCAGCATCTTCACCTCTTCCAGCATATAGTCGCAGATATAATGGTAGAACTTGCGCTCTATCTCCATCAATTCGGTTTCCGACTTCTCCGGAAAGGAATTGCGAAGGTTGCGGCGAACGACTTTCTTCCGATAATGCACGACGTGGCGCATCAGGAAGTACAGCCCGTCAGACAATGCATAAAGCGCCCGGAAAGGCAGAAGTGCCACAAGCCACATGCCCGCATAAGTCAGCCAATAGACAATTTTTGATTTCACTTCGTCAGTTATGAGTTATAAGTTATGAGTTATTTGTTGCAAAGGCGGCATTCCTCATTCCATTGCTCCCAAGAGTGCGGTGCCGTCGGCATTGAAATCGCCCAGGCGCACAGACACGAGCTGGTTGTCCAAGGCAGCATCATGAGGGACTTCCACACGGATATAATTGGGAGTGAAGCCGTGCATCGGCAGTCCGGGTTTGGGACGTTCCAGCAACACCGGCATCGTCTGCCCGATATGGCGCGCATAAAAAGCACGGGTCTTTTCGTCCGAAAGCTCCAGCAATTGCTGGCTCCTGCGGTGCTTTTCTTCGGGTGCTACCACGTGGTCTATCTTCAAGGCTTGCGTGCCGGGACGCTCCGAATAGCTGAAGACATGGAGCTGCGTCACGTCCAGGCTCTTGATAAACTCATAAGCCTGCCCGAAATACTCCTCCGTCTCTCCACGGGTACCCACAATCACGTCTACCCCTATAAAGGAATCGGGCATCACTTCCTTTATCTTCTTTATCTTCGAGGCAAACAAGGCGGTATCGTAACGGCGTCGCATCAGCTTCAGCACCTCGTCACTGCCCGACTGCAGCGGTATATGGAAATGAGGCATGAAACGCCGGGAACGGGACACGTATTCTATGATTTCATCTGTCAGCAGATTCGGCTCGATGGAGGATATGCGGTAACGCTCAATGCCTTCCACCTCGTCCAGCGCCTTCACCAAGTCGAAGAAAGTCTCACCGGTAGACTTGCCGAAGTCTCCGATATTGACGCCGGTCAATACAATTTCCTTTCCACCTTCGGCAGCCGCCTGGCTGGCCTGCTCCACCATAGAAGCAATGCTGCCGTTACGGCTACGTCCGCGGGCAAAGGGAATGGTGCAATAGGAACAATAATAATCGCAGCCGTCCTGCACTTTCAGGAAGAAGCGTGTCCGGTCGCCACGCGAACAAGACGGGGCAAACGAACGTATATCCTTCAAAGCGGAAGTGTAGGCCTCGCCGGTCTCGTGCTTCTGCAGATTGCCCAGGTAGTGGAGCAGGTCCTTCTTCTGCTCGGCTCCCAGCACGACGTCCACACCTTCTATCTTTGCCACCGTCTCCGGTTTCAGCTGGGCATAGCAACCGGTCACCACGACAAATGCACCCGGATGTTGCTTCACCAGTTTGTGGATGGCCTGGCGGCACTTCTTGTCCGCCACTTCCGTCACCGAGCAGGTATTCACTACACAAATATCCGCTTTCTCACCCTTGCGCGCCGTACGTACGCCCGCTTCCCGCAAAATTTTACCGATAGTAGAGGTCTCCGAGAAGTTCAGTTTGCACCCCAACGTATAGTAAACCGCCGTCTTATCTTGAAATATATTGGTATCTATCATGAGCTTATAAACACATTTATGCTGCAAATATATACATTATTAATCTATTTTTCCTACTTTTGCACACTCAACTAAAATTTGTGCAATGATACAAGAGAACTTTATCAAACTATACGAGCATAGTTTCCGCGAGAATTGGGACCTCCCCTGCTATACCAACTATGGAGAAAACGAGAGCTATACTTATGGCGAAGTGGCACAAGAAATAGCCAGACTGCATCTTATTTTCAAGTACTGCCAACTGCGCCGCGGCGACAAGATAGCCGTCATCGGCAAGAACAATGCCCGCTGGTGCATCGCCTATATGGCCACCATCACCTACGGTGGTATCGTAGTCCCCATTCTGCAAGACTTCAACCCCAATGATGTCCATCATATCGTAAACCACTCCGAATCGACGTTCCTCTTCACCAGCGATGCCATTTGGGAACATCTGGAAGAAGAACGACTTACTGGACTTCGCGGTGTGTTCTCACTGAGCGACTTCCGCTGTCTGTATCAGCGGGACGGCGAAACCATCCAGCGTTTCCTCAAGCATCTGGGCGATGAAATGGAAGCGACCTACCCGAACGGGTTCCGCAAGGAAGACATCGTTTACACGGACCTTTCCAACGACAAGGTCATGCTGCTGAATTATACCTCGGGCACCACCGGATTCAGTAAGGGCGTCATGCTGACGGGAAACAACCTGGCCGGCAACGTCACCTTCGGCATACGTACCGAGCTGCTGAAGAAAGGGGACAAAGTGCTCTCTTTCCTGCCTTTGGCACATGCATACGGCTGCGCATTCGATTTCCTTACCGCCACGGCCGTCGGCACACACGTCACACTGTTGGGAAAAGTGCCTTCCCCAAAGATTCTGATGAAAGCTTTCGAGGAAGTGAAACCCAACCTGATTATCACCGTCCCCCTTGTCATTGAAAAGATATACAAGAATGTCATACAGCCCATCATCAACAAAAAGACCATGAAATGGGCGCTCAGCATTCCCTTGCTCGACGGACAGATATACGGGCAAATCCGCAAGAAACTGATTGACGCACTGGGCGGACGTTTCAAGGAAGTCATCATAGGAGGCGCAGCCATGAACCCGGAAGTGGAAGAATTCTTCCATCGCATCAAGTTCCCCTTCACCATCGGCTACGGCATGACTGAATGTGCCCCTCTCATCAGCTATGCTCCCTGGAATGAATTCGTCCCGACTTCCTCCGGACGGGTACTCGACATCATGGAAGCCCGTATCTACAAGGAAAACCCGGACGACAAACTCGGCGAAATACAAGTACGTGGCGAGAACGTGATGACGGGTTATTACAAAAACCCCGAAGCCACCAAAGAAGTCTTCACCGAAGACGGATGGCTTCGCACCGGCGACTTGGGTACACTGGACGACGACAACAACCTATACATACGCGGACGCAGCAAAACCATGATTCTCAGTTCCAGTGGACAGAATATCTTCCCCGAAGAGATAGAAGCACGGCTCAACAACATGCCTTTCGTCCTGGAAAGTCTTGTCATCGAACGGAATAAAAGACTGGTAGCGCTGGTTTATGCCGACTATGAAGCCCTGGATTCCTTGGGACTAAACCAGCCGGATAACCTTAAAACCATCATGGATGAGAATCTCAAAAATCTGAATAACAGCGTGGCAGCCTACGAAAAAGTAAGCCAAATCCAACTTTATCCGACTGAATTTGAGAAAACGCCCAAAAGAAGTATCAAGAGATACTTATACAACAGCATTGCCGAAGATTAATATGTTGTAAAACACATAGATAGGGATAAAAACAGCCGAAGCTCCAAAAAAAATATAAAAAAAGTTGGGGTTTCGAGAACAACATATTCAAAAAGTACATACCTTTGCAACGTTTTAATAAAGCAATTGATTGTATTACGTTTTAAAAGTAAAGAAAATGAAAAAATTAGTTTTGATGGCTGCAGCTATCGTAGCAGTATCTTTCGCATCTTGTGGCAACAAAGCAGCTAACGCTGAACAAGCAACTGCAGATTCTATCCGTATCGCTGACTCAATCGCAGCTGTAGAAGCAGCAGCAGCTGAAGCAGCAGCATCAGTAGCTGACACTACTGCAGTAGATAGCGCAGCAGTTGTAGCTGAATAATTTCAGAACAACATTAGAGAGAATTGAAAGTCTGACGTACGGAAAGTACGGACAGACTTTTTTTATGTCCTTACTTCTCCATCGCATAAAGAGTTTACATCGTGACTCTAAGAAGTCAACATACTACGGATAGGAAGTTAATATACTCCGGACAGGAAGTTAACATCAAGCCTGCATTTTATTAACTTCATTGCAATGGCAGGTTGATATAAAAAAAGCCCGACTCTATCCAAATAGAATCGGGCTTCCCAATATATACGAAGGATTAATTATGCTTCTTCAGCAACTACTTCGAAAGGAATTT
>ERZ780090.602-NODE-602-length-13783-cov-18.8765_pt1 | contig 13783 bp, 10 predicted proteins | sample MGYA00433086_ERZ780090 | MGnify/ENA primary metagenome ERZ780090 (study PRJEB29588, sample SAMEA1972002) | human gut metagenome | biome: human gut; feature: human-associated habitat; material: faeces | place: Denmark | collected 2008/2010 ...
CCCCCCCGCCGCTACGGATAGCTATGCCCCCTTGGAGGCATCCTACAACCCCACGCCCCACTTCTTCAGCTGCTCGAAGTCGATGTCGGCGAAGCCGGCTTGCTTCAGCGTTACGGAACGGTTGTGGTCGTTGAGGTAGCGGCGAGCGCCGCAGCGGTATGTAGGATTGGCGAGCGAGAGCGGCATCACATCGGCGACGCACGACGCACTGATGCCTGCGATGGAGAGCATCGTCGGGAAGACAGACGCGCTCGACTGCACATCCTTCTCGCGGTTGGCGTTGAGCGCTGCGACAACAGCAGGATACTCCGCACGGTAGGAAGCCGAGGTCCAGACAAGGAGCGGCACATGTATGCCGTGCGACGCCGGCGTGGGCGAAGCGTGGAGGAAGCGCTTGCGATAGTCGTCGAAGATGTTCTCGCCGTGGTCGGACGTGTAGAGCATTGCCGCCTGCGCCCCACTCTTGCCGAGCATCGTGATGATGCTGTGCAGCACGAAGTCGGTCTGACAGATGGTGTTGTCGTAGGCGTTGATGAGCTGCGCGCGGTTCTTCGGCTCAGCCTCCGTCGGCGTGTCGGGCAGGAACTTGGCGTGACTCTGCGGATAGCGGTCGCGGTAGTTGAAGTGCGAGCCGTACGTATGCAGCACGATAAGCTCCTTCTTGCGCTTCTTGGCGAGGATGTTCTTCACGTAAGGCAGCAGACGCTCGTCGCTGGTCTGCGCCGTCACGTCGCCAGTGATGACGCTAACAGCCGAGCGGATGAACACGAAGTCGTCGGCCTCATCGCCGAAGAAGTCGATGAACGAGTGGTTGGGCTGCTGGTTGGAGATGAAAGAGGTGTGGAAGCCTGCCTCGCGGAACGCCGTGATGAGGCTTTTTTCGCGGTACAGACGTGCGTGGTTCTCGGCAGAAGCCGCAGCGAGCAGCATCGGCACACTCTTGTGCGTGGTGTTCGACTGCGAGAGCACATGGCGGAACACGCTGAGTCCGTCGGTCTTTGAGAGCAGCGGATTGGTCTCGCGCTCGTAGCCGTAGAGCTGGAAGTTGTCGGCGCGTGCCGTCTCGCCTATCACGAGCACATACACCTCGGCAGAGTCGGCGTCGTGAGCCGAACGGGCATTGAAGCGGAAAGAGGCTACATCCTTGCGGTAGTCGGCTACACGTCCGCTCTCGCGGCAGGCGAGGTAGAGGTTGTAGAAGATGTTGGCTGGATAGACATGATCCTCGGCACGATAGTCGAAGTCGCTGTCCTTAGGATAAGCCGCGTAGCACAGCGCTATAAGCACGGCGCCCGCAGCCATACCGCACCATGAGTAGCGGCGCACACGCTTGAGGAACGCTACGTCCTCGGTGCGGTGGCGTGCCCACGACATTGCGGCGAGCACGAGCAGCGGCAGGTAGAGGATGAACACGGTAGCCACGGCGGGCACGAGGTTGTTGAGCAACTCCATCGCCTCGCCGGGGTTGGTGGTGACGAGGTTGAGGAACATGTCGACGGCTATCACGCCGCGACCGAAGAGGTAGAGCAGCACTATCTGGAAGGCTGCGAAGAAGACGATGAGGAAGAGGAACCACACCTGGCGTCCCGTCTTCTTGGAGAGCGTCATCAGCAGCGCGTAGAGCGATACGGGCAGCACAACGTTGGCTACGCAAGCCAGCACGGGCATGTGCTCGGTGAAGCAGAGCGCCACGTTGGGGACAGCGAGCGAGAGCACGATGTAGAAGAAAAGGAAACGGGGAGAGGTGAGGAGACCTAATATCTTTTTCATAATTAAAACGCTTCGTTGATATTGAATATAAAGCTGTGCTGTCCCGACTTACCGAAGCCGTAGTCGAGTCGCACGTTGACATTCTTCTTGAACTCCCAGCGGTAGCCCACGCCCATGTTCGGCAGTATGTGCTTCCACTCTATCTTGCTGAACTTCGGGAAGATGGTGCCGGCGCCTACCCACGCCACCACGCCGTTGCGCTTCCACACATGCTGTCGCAGCTCCACCTGCGCCTCCATCTTATGGTTGTCGCGGTAGCGGCCCTGGTAGTAGCCGCGCATCGAGTAGCTGTCGCCGAGCTGCGCGAGCATCGACCACTCCACTTCGCCGAAGTTGAGCTGCGTGCGGAAGTCGGCAGCGAGCGTAGCACCGCGCCACAGATGCGTGTAGCCGTCGATGCGGAAGTCGGTGGTGTAGGAGTTGTACTTGTTGCCGATGAACTTCGGGCGCATCAGCTGCATGAACTGGATGTACATGCCTCGCTTCGGCGCCGTGAGGTTGTCGCGCGTGTCGTAGATGGCAGTCACGCCCGCACCGAAGTTGAGAGTCTCCGGGCGTTCGCCGCCAAGCAGTTCTTTGCGGTCGAACTTAGTGCCGCGCACATAGTCGAAGTCTACGGTCGGACCGATGAAGAGGTTGTCGGCGGTGCGTATCAGCCAGTCGGCTTTGAACTGCGCCTGCCAGCGCTTCATCTTGCTCTTGTTGGCGTCCGCATTGCCCATGTCGTAGCCCCATCCCCAGATGTAGCACGGGAAGGAGTAGAAATAGACCGTGTAGTTGAGGCGGTGGGTGTCGCGCGGGAACTTATGTGTGCCGCGCACGCCGAGCATATAGAAGCCCACGGTAGAGACATCGCCGAAGAGCGACACGTTGCTCGGAGCCGAGAGCGAGTCGGCAGGGTCTGAACGGTAGAGACCGGCAGCCACGAGTCCGATGCCGAACTTGGTGTCGGAACTGTAGTGGGGTCCGCCTATCACGCTGAAGTCGAAACGCTTGTTCTTCTTCTCCTTGTTGGCGTCGTTGAAGTAGGCAAGGAAGCGGTTGAAGAGGCTCTTCTTCGGCTTTGCCACGCTCGCGCTGTCGGCAGCCAAAGGCACGTCTGCGGCAGGCGCAGCAGCTACTGCGGTAGTGTCAAAACAGAACGGCTCTGTAGCCCGAGCGGGCTGCAGAGCTATCGTAAAGAGTAAGAAAAGAATCGCTTTTAAGGGGCGCATAACCTTGTTTTTTATTAATAATTAAATAGTATTCTTGGCTTAAGAAGGCTCGGATATCTCAACACCTCACCATCTCAACACCTCACCATCTTAATACACCAGTCCTACGTTGTCTACCCAGAAGGTGTTGCCCACGGTGCCTACGTAAGCACCGCCGTGGCTCGACGAGAACTGCAGCACGATGTGCGTCGGTGTGGCGTCGGCATCAGCCCAGCCGGTCTCCTTCACCAGCACGCTCTTGCCCTTGGAGTTGCGCGCGTAGTCGGTAGAACGCAGACCCATCATCGAAGCGTCGTAGAACGACTTGCCGGTGATGTTGCCGTAGTGAATCTCGTAGGTGGCGTCCTCAACCCATCCGTTGGTCGACTTGCCGTACTTTACCACTACGGTGCCCACGCGCTGCGCGGTGATGTTGCCATGCGCATCCTCGTGGCGACGCTGCAGAAGCAGAAGAGCCACGCAGTAGTCCTTGCCAGGCACAGTGGTCACCTTAGAGAAACCAGTCTGACGGATGCGGTTGGCGTTGCCCGGCACATGCACACGGTAGTCGAAGCGCAGAGCCTTGGGACGATGAGTGAACGGAATGCCGAAGTTAAGCGCCTTCGGACCTTCCTTGGTGCCGGTGATAGGCTCCTTCATGTCGCCGAGGAAGATGCTGCCGGCGGCGAGCACCTTAATATTAATAAGACCAAGCACCTTGCAGGTCTCGATGTGGGTGGTCATTTTGACGCAATGTCCCGATCCGCGGTTGTCGCGATACACCGAATTGTTGGTCTTCGTGATGCCCGAAACCTTAGCCATCACGTTGCTCGTGCCCCAAGGCGATCCGCCGAGGTTCACGTATGGGTTGTTGCCATTCAGGGCTCTGTTTGGTCCAATCTCGTAGAGTGTCTTTGTGTTGCCACCGATGACAGCCGACTCATGAATCTGACGTGTCACCCATGTGTCGAAATTGCCGTACTTGAACAATACGAACTTTCCTTCCGCACTGGCTGAAAGACTACATAAAACGCAAAGCATTGTCACAATGCTGCTCTTGAACATTAATTTTTTCATCTCCTAATTATTATATATGTTGTTACTATTTCATTACAACTGATGTTGTAGTTTCAATGACTACTACTATTACAGTTTGGTTGCAAAGCCGTTAAAAGCCTTGTCGTTAGGCGCAAAGATATACAAAAAAGGCAAATGCGAAAACTTTTTTATTACAAAAGTTTTCCATTTGCCTTAATATTTAATGTCTGTCAACACTTCGAAAGAAATAAAGACGACTTTTAGTAGCTTTTAAGCCAACCCGTCTTTACTTGCCCGTAATCACTTCTACCGCCTTGCTCACGATGTGGTTCTGCTCGTTCATCAGGCGGAAGTATTCGTTCATATCCCAGATGTCGCGGGCTATGAGCGCCTTCAGTTGCAGGCGCAGCATGGGGAGCGTGCGCTTGCGCTCGGCGTCGTCGCGAGGCTTCACCTTCTGGCGTTCGGCTTCAGCGAAGAGCGTGTCAACCATCGCCTGCGGCACCTCGAAACGCTTCATGTAGTCGTCGAACTTCGCGTACTTTGCCTTCAACTCGTCGCGGTGGTCCTCAACGTATCGCAGCGTTGTGTTGATAACGAGCGAGCGGGCTACGAGCTGGCGGTGGAACGCTGTGTACTGTGTGGTGTCGAGCGGCACGAACACGTCGGGCATAATGCCTCCACCGCCATACACCGTGCGGTGCTTGCGCAGAGTGTAGCAGCGCAGCGAGTCGTTGAAGTGTATCGAGTCGGCAGAGTAGAGTTCGCCGTGCTTGAAGCGCTTCTCTATATCCTGCGCGTAGTCTTCCTTCTCGCCCTTCTCGTATGGCTTCTGTATGCAGCGGCCCGAGGGCGTATAGTAGTGGGCTACGGTGAGACGTATCATCGAACCGTCGTCGAACTCGATAGGACGCTGCACCAAACCCTTGCCGAACGAGCGGCGGCCTATCACGGTTCCGCGGTCCTGGTCTTGGATGGCGCCGGTGACGATCTCGGCTGCCGACGCCGAATACTCGTTGATGAGCACGCATACCTTGCCCTTCTCAAGGCGTCCGCCGCCACCTGCGTTGTACTCCTGGCGCTTCTGGGCGCGTCCCTCGGTATACACCACGAGGTCGCCCTTCTGCAAGAACTCCTCAACGATGCGCACAGCCGACTGCAAGTAGCCGCCGCCGTTGTCCTGAAGGTCGAGGATAAGGTCGCGCATGCCGGCTTTCTGCAGCGAGTCGACTGCGGTTATGAACTCGCCGTATGTGGTTGCACCGAACGAACCGATGCGAACATAGCCCACGTGCGGACGTATCATATAGTAGGCGTCGAGCGTGTGTACGGGTATCTTCGCACGCGTTACGGTGAACGTGAGCAGGTCGGGCACGCCGCGACGCTTCACGCCGAGCTTCACCTTCGACGAGCGCGGACCGCGCAGGCGGCGCATTATCTCCGAACGCTCCATCTTCACGCCAGATATGGTTGTGTCGTTGACGGTGATGATACGGTCGCCGGCAATGATGCCTACTTTCTCTGACGGGCCTTTGCGTACGGGCTGGATGATGAGCAGCGTGTCGGAAATCATGTTGAACTGCACGCCGATGCCGTCGAACGATCCCTGCAGAGGCTCGTTGAGCGACTTTGTCTCCTTCGCCGTAGTGTACGACGAGTGGGGGTCGAGTTTCTCAAGCATGCCGCGTATGCCGTCCTCTACGAGCTTCTGGTCGTCTACCGAATCGACATAGAGATTGCTGATGGCGAGCTCTGCTATCTGGAGCTTCTTGAGCGGATTGACGCGCTGTGCGAACGTAGCTACGCACAGCAAAAGAAAAACCAACGCACCCACTCCCGTCTTTAACGAGAATGAGTGCGATGCGTTATGTTTGTGATTATTGGTACGTTTCATAATCTGATTGTCTTGTTATTCCATGTCTTCCTCGGGCAGATCTTCCTCCACAACAAGGTTGTCGATGATGAAGTTCTGTCGCTCCATGGTGTTCTTGCCCATGTAGTATTCGAGGAGCTTCTGCACCTGGTCGGTCTTGTGCAGCGTAACCTGCTCAAGTCGCATCTCAGGACCGATGAAATGGGCGAACTCTTCCGGCGAAATCTCGCCCAGACCTTTGAATCGTGTTATCTCAGGGTCGGGACCGAGGTCGCATATCGCCTGCTGGCGCTCGTCCTCGCTGTAGCAGTAGCGGGTTATGAAGTCGCTCTTCTTCTCCTTGCCCGTAAGACGCGCGTCGGCGTCTGCCACAACCTTCTTGTTCTTAATCTTGGTGCGGCGGTTGCGCACGCGGAACAGCGGAGTCTGCAGCACATAGACGTGTCCCTTCTTGATAAGGTCGGGGAAGAATTGCAGGAAGAACGTGATGATGAGCAGGCGTATGTGCATACCGTCCACATCGGCATCGGTTGCCACTATCACCTTATTATATCTAAGCGTATCGAGTCCGTCCTCAATGTCGAGCGCAGCCTGCAGGAGGTTGAACTCTTCGTTCTCGTACACCACCTTCTTTGTCAAGCCGTACGAGTTGAGCGGCTTTCCGCGCAGCGAGAACACCGCCTGGGTGTTCACATCGCGACTCTTTGTGATAGATCCGCTGGCAGAATCGCCCTCGGTGATGAAGATAGAAGACTCTTCCTTGCGGTCGTTCTTCGCGTCGGAGTAATGTATGCGACAGTCGCGCAGCTTGCGGTTGTGGAGGTTTGCCTTCTTGGCGCGTTCGCGAGCCAATTTGGTGACACCAGCCATCGCCTTGCGCTCACGTTCGCTCTCGGTTATCTTCTGCTGCATCACCTCCGCAACGTCGGCGTGTATGTGCAGGTAGTTGTCTACCTCGAGCTTCACGAAGTCGCCCACGTACTTGTTGATGCTTTCTCCGCCAGGCGCCATCTGAAGCGAACCGAGCTTAATCTTTGTCTGGCTCTCGAACATAGGTTCTTCTACGTTCAGCGCCACGGCAGCCACGAGTCCGTTGCGTATGTCGGTGAACTCGTAGTTCTTGCCGAAGAACTCCTTGATGGTTCTCGCGATATGCTCCTTGAAAGCGCTCTGATGAGTGCCGCCTTGTGTGGTGTGCTGTCCGTTCACGAACGAGTGATACTCCTCGCCATACTGGTTGGTATGCGTGAAGGCTATCTCGATGTCCTCACCCTTCACGTGTATTATGGGGTAGAGCGGGTCGGTAGTCATCGTGTCGGTGAGCAGATCTGCCAAGCCGTTGCGCGAGAGGATGCGCCGACCGTTGTACATAATCGCAAGACCTGAGTTGAGATATGTGTAGTTGCGCAGCATTGTCTCCACGAAGTCGTCGTGGAACGAATAGCCTACGAACAGTGTGGGGTCGGGTTCGAAGAAGATATACGTGCCGTTCTCGTCAGCAGAGTCTTCGGTGATGTCCGACTTGAGGTTGCCGCGCTCGAACTTGAGCGCACGCACCTTTCCGTCGCGGTACGACTTCACCTCGAAATGTGCCGAGAGGGCGTTCACCGCCTTCACGCCAACGCCGTTCAGACCCACACTCTTCTTGAACGCCTTCGAGTCGTACTTGCCGCCGGTGTTGAGCACGCTGACAGCCTCTACGAGCTTGCCCTGCGGAATGCCGCGACCATAGTCGCGCACCGACACACGCAGGCGGTCGTCGATGTCTACCTCTATGCGCTTGCCGGCATTCATCTTGAACTCGTCGATGGAGTTGTCGATTACCTCCTTCAGAAGCACATAGATGCCGTCCTCGGGCAACTGACCGTCGCCCAAGCGACCGATATACATACCAGGACGTGTACGCACATGCTCCATGTCGGAGAGGTGGCGTATGTTGTCGTCGGTATACTGAACTGTGGGTTGAATGTTTTCTTCCATTTTATTTCTTTATATCTTATAGCATCCTAAGCGATTGTGACAGCACCAAGGATGCTATCCGATTTAAATGTTCTTTTTATAGCATCTGCGGCGCTTGTGTATCTCGCGGTTGAGATACTGCCACTGTCCCTGAACCTTCATGTTGGTTTCCATCTCGACGTGGGTCTCTCCCCACTTGAAGCCGAGGCGCTGGTAGCGCGGGATGAGGTCGTAGAAGAGCAGAGCGTTGGCGCCTTTCTGACGGTATTCGGGCAGAATGCCTACGAGCAGAAGGTCTACGACGTCGGTCTTGTGGAACTTCAGCGCGCGCAGTATGTGCCACCAGCCGAAAGGGAAGAGCTTTCCGCCGCACTTCTGCAGGGCGTGTGCGAGCGAAGGTATGGAGATGCCCACACCAACCACCTTATGGTCGGGTGTGTTCCAGTCTTCGATGATGGTGATGAGGTCGAGGTCTGCCATGGGCAGATACATCTTCACGTACTGTTCTATCTGTCGGTCGGTGAGCTTCGAGTAGCCATAGAGGTCCTTGAAGGTCTCGTTCACTACATTGAATATCTTCTTGCCGTATCCGTTCTCGCCGTATATCTCATTGCGCTTCAACTTCTTCACCTGCAGGTTGTAGCGCTTCTGAATCATCTTCGCGATGGTTGCATACTTCTCGGGCATCTCTTCGGGCACGTAGAGCTTGTACTCGACGTAGTCGTTGTCCTTCTCCCATCCGCCCATGCGGTCCATGTGCTCAGGATAGTAGGGATAGTTGTAGGCAGTAGCCTGAGTGCCGAGCTGGTCGTAGCCTTCGAGGAGCATTCCTTCGGGGTCCATATCGGTGAATCCGAGCGGACCAACGATTTCCTTCATTCCTTTCTGCTTGCCGTAGTCTTCTACAGCCTTGAGCAGGGCTGTAGACACCTCGATGTCGTCGACAAAGTCGATCCATCCGAAGCGCACCGACTCGCGCTCCCACTTCTTGTTGGCGCTGTGGTTGATGATGGCAGCCACACGACCTACCATCTTGCCGTCGCGGAACGCCATGAAATACTCTGCCTCGCAGAAGTCGAAGGCTGCATTCTTGTCCTTACTGAAGGTCCTCATCTCGTCGAAGTAGAGGTTGGGCACGTCGTAAGCATTACCTTTATAGAGGTCGTAATGAAAATTAACGAACTGGCGAAGGTCGCGGCGCGACTCAACTTTCTTAATCTCTATTGCTGACATTTTTATTGATTTATTCTTTCATTTTTTGTTTGATATACGTCGCCCGATTGTCACTTCGGGCGATGGATACATCTTTATAAATAAAGCCTTAAGGATGCAAAAGTACGGAAATTTGCTCAAACAGACGAAAATATGCTAAATATTTATTGATATTTATGAGAAATCAGCAGTATATGTTCGTCTTCAGCGGTGGTTGTAGCGAATATATACACGTCGCCGCCGTCTTTGAGTTTGAGGCGCTTGCGCAGTTCGGCTACGGAGAGCGGGAAGTTGCGTGTGGCGATATTGGCTTTCTCGATGCCTGCCAGCGCCTGGCGCAGCTCGCGCTTGTTGAGCGTTGTGACGCGCTCTATGCTGAAGCTCCTGCCAGGGAAGCCGTCGACGGGCTCTGCAGAAAGGAAGAGGTGGCTGTTGCGGCTGACGGGCGACACGCCGTAGGCTGCGGCAAGCTCGTCGAAGCAGCCCGCCTTCATGATTGAGGCGTTGGGCTCATGCAAGAATTTTGAGTTTTGAGTTTTGAGTTTTGAGTTGGGGGCTGGGCGGGAGGAGCTGGGGGCGTAGACGAAGAGGGAAGCATTGCTAGGAGCGCTAGGGGAACTAGGAGCGCTAGGAGAACTAGGCGTTCTAGGAAAACTAGGTTCACTAGAAAGACCAGAACAGCTAGTACCACTAGAACCGCCAGAAAGGCTGGAGTCTCCTGCTTCGAGGTCTGCGCAGAACACCTTCAGCTCGCTTTCTATCTCTTCAGACAGCACGAGCAGCAACTCTTTGCACTCGCCGCCCACCGACACGATATGCACCTCGCGCACCGTGCCCTGCAGGTCTTCTACAGCCTTGTGCCAGTCGAGCATGGGCGAGAGCTTGAGCATCGTGAAGCGCGACTTCTTGAGAAGCTGCGGCAGTAGCTGCACGACGTCGGGCGTGCAGTCGGCAAGCATGACGGTCTTGGCGCCGTGCTGGTCGCGGCGCGCAGGGTCGAGGAATATCATTGTCTGCATATCGAGCGTAGAGAGATAGTCGACGGCGTCGGCGCAGACCACCTTTGCGTTGTCGATGCCGAGCAACGGCAGGTTGTGCTCCACCATGTGGCAGAGCTGCGCGTTGCGCTCTACGTATGTGGCTGAGGCGAAAGCGCAGGAGGTGAACGAGAAGTCGACACCGAAACCGCCGGTCAGGTCGGTCATGCGAGACGCATGACAGTTGAGAGTTGAAAGTTGAGAGTTGAGAGTTGCAGGTTGGGGGTTGAGAGTTGAGAGTTGAGAGTTGAGAGTTGCAGGCTGCCCAGAAGAAAAATTATTAACTTCTCCCTCCGAATTCTCAACTCTCAACTCTGAACTCTCAACTTCCCTCTCCGAACTCTCAACTCTCAACTCTGAACTCTCAACTTCCCTCTCTGAACTCTCAACTCTCCTCTCTGAACTCTCAACTCCTTCCTCCGAACTCTCAACTCTCAACTCTGAACTCTCAATTCGACAACTCCACTCCATCGCCAGATTGAGCTTATACTGCGCCGTCGGCTCCGACGAGCACTGCTCCATAGAGAGGTGTGGCGGGTAGACGATGCCGTCGCAGGCAGCCCATGTGGGGAGCTTGCGGCGCGCTGTCTGCCAGCCTTTTATCTGGTCGAGTGCGTAGGGCATGTCCACATCGGGGAAGCGTGCCGACCGAAGGGCGAGCTGACGGGTGTCCTTTTCGCGATATTCTTGTATAAATTCTGCTGTTGTCATAGACTGTATCTTGGTATATTTGACTGCAAAGTTACTATATTTCACTGATTAAAGTCCCACATTCCTGCGATTGAGAATAAATTTTCCCGTTTTTCTTTGCAGTATAACAAACTTACTGTACCTTTGCAAAAGTTGCACAGAAAGCAGCAAAATGCGCAACTCTAAACATAATACCCTATAAATAAGTATGGAACCTATCGTTGACTTTAAAATCCTACCCGAACGTCTGCGCCAAGCTGCGCAGGTAGTGACGGTTGCCGTGGCATCTCCTGCCGACTCTCACACAGAAGAAGTTATCGAACGAAGCATTGCGGAGCAGTTCGCACGCTTCATCCTTGTGGCTAACGCAGCTAAGGCTGACATCGCTCGCCGTTTGGCTGCCGACTATCCAGACAAGGTGACCCTCATCGTAGCCGACGACGACGACGATGCGGCGCGTCATGCCGTGAAAGAGGTGCGCGAAGGCCGCGCCGACGTGCTTATGAAGGGTTCGCTGAACACCGACAACCTCCTGCGCGCCGTGCTCAACAAGGAGGAGGGCATCCTCATCAAGGGCAGCGTGCTGACACATATCGCCGTGGCTGACGTGCCGAGCCTCAACCACTTGCTCTTCTTCACCGACGCAGCCGTTATTCCCTACCCCACTACGGAGCAGTTTGACGCTCTGGCGCGCTACATCACCGCCACCTACCGCAGCATCACGGGCGGCGACCGTCCGCGTGTGGCTCTCATCCACTGCACCGAGAAGGTGTCTGAGAAGTTCCCGCTCACGCTGAGCTACGAGGAGCTGAAGGCTAACGCCGCAAAGGGAGCCTACGGCGAGGTGGACATGAGTGGTCCGATGGACGTAAAGACAGCTTGCGACGCAGAGAGCGGAGCCATCAAGGGCATCGTATCGCCGGTTGTGGGCAACGCCAACTGCCTCATCTTCCCCGACATCGAGGCAGGCAACACGTTCTACAAGACGCTCACGCTCTTCGGCGGAGCTACGGTTGCGGGCATGCTCGTGGGCACCAGCGCGCCGGTTGTGGTGACATCGCGCGCCGACACTGCCGACTCTAAATTCTACTCTTTAGCAACTGCCTGCCTGAAGGCAATCAACAAATAAGAAGCAGCAAACATCATTTATGAAGAAGATATTTGTCATAAACCCCGGCTGCACCTCAACGAAGGTGGCTGTGTATGAAGACGAACGTGCTGTATGGACATCTGACGGACTGCACCCGCAGGAGGAGCAAGACCAGTTCACTACCGTTAACGAGCAGTATGAGTATCGCAAGAACTTCGTGCTGAAGCTGCTCAAGGAGGCTGGAATACCTCTGGAGTTCGACGCCGTGATAGGTCGCGGCGGTCTGCTGAAGCCGCTGCACGGTGGTGTCTACGCCATCAACGAGCAGATGAAGCAGGATCTCATCAACGCCAAGCACAAGCACGTGTGCAATCTCGGTTCGCTCATCGCCGACGAGATAGCGCAGATGTGCCACTGTCCGGCTTACATGGCCGACCCGGTTGTGGTAGACGAGTTCATGACACGCGCCCGCTACACGGGTCTGCCGTTCATGAAGCGCGAGTCGATATTCCACGCGCTCAACGCTAAGGCTGCTTCGCGCCGCTATGCGCGCAGCATAGGTCGCAAGTATGAGGAGATGAACCTCGTAGTGGCTCACCTCGGCGGCGGCATCTGTGTGTCGGCTCACCACGAGGGCAAGGTGATTGACGTGAACAACGCGCTCAACGGCGAGGGTCCTATCGCGCCGGAACGTGCCGGAACGCTGCCTGCCGACCAGCTCGTGCGCCTCTGCTTCTCGGGCAAGCATACCGAGGCAGAGATAATGAAGATGCTTGCAGGCAACGGCGGATGCCAGGCGCTGCTGGGCATGAAGGATATGAAGGAGATCTCGCGCCGCGCTGAGGCTGGCGAGGAGCCGTTCCACGAGGTGCTCGAGGCTATGCTCTACACTGTGTCGAAGCAGATAGGCGCCATGGCGGTTGCACTCTGGGGCAAGGCGGATGCCATCATCCTCACCGGCGGCATCGCATACAGCAAGTACTGCGTTGAGGAGATAAAGAAGCAGGTGGGCTTCCTCGCTCCGGTCATCGTGCTGCCGGGCGAAGGCGAGATGGAGTCGCTGGCGTTCAACGCGCTCGGAGCACTCAACGGCGAACTGCCGGTACATGAGTATAAATAAAGTTGAAAATTGAGAGTTGAGAGTTGAGAGTTATGATATGCACTATAGTTTGCGCTCTCTTGAAGCTCTCAAGGTAATCATAACTCTCAACTCTCAACTTTCAATTATCAATTATCAATAACAAAGAAAGCCCTGCTTCGCATTCGTGCGAGGCAGGGCTTTCTCACTTAAACCTAATCAACAATTTTCTCAACAACAATTTATATCATCTAATACTAACCAAAATCAACTGCTGAGCGTGCCTGACGGCGTCGGGCTGCGAAGCTGTCGTGCCGTCGGGGCGTGCCTCGCGAGGATTATTTCACCTCAATCTGGCGAGCTGCCTTCTGCACGTTCTGCTCCACCTTCGGAAGATCGATTGTAAGCACACCGTCGCTCACGTTGGCAGCAATCTTCTCCTTGTCGACATCGTCAGGCAAGAGCAATGTCTGCTCGAACTTGGTGTAAGAGAACTCGCGGCGCAGATAGTGCTCCTTCTTCTCCTCTTCCTTCTTCTCGTTCTTCTTCTCCATCTTGATGTGCAGGTTGCCGTCAGCGTCGATGTTTATGTTGAAGTCGTCCTTCTTCATTCCGGCTGCAGCAAGCTCTACAGTATAGTCGTGTTCTGTTTCCTTAACGTTGATTGCCGGGGCGGTTGCGTTTGTACGCGGCATAAAGTCGGTATCAAAAAAGTCGTTGAAAACTTCTGGCATCCAAGTATTTCTCATAACTGGTAACATATCAAATACCTCCTAATTATATTTTAACCCAAATCGGTCATTAGAAAAAGTTTCTTGTCATTTTCTAATGACCGCCATTAGA
>ERZ780090.615-NODE-615-length-13640-cov-19.4414_pt1 | contig 13640 bp, 15 predicted proteins | sample MGYA00433086_ERZ780090 | MGnify/ENA primary metagenome ERZ780090 (study PRJEB29588, sample SAMEA1972002) | human gut metagenome | biome: human gut; feature: human-associated habitat; material: faeces | place: Denmark | collected 2008/2010 ...
GAGGACGAATTTATTAGTCTGTTGTAGCGGTCGAATAGGATAATTGTATTGATAAATATTTGTTGGTACAAAAAACGTAGCGGAGACTCTCCGCTACGTTTTTTTTATAATTAATGTCCAATAGTTTGCCATTGCAGATGTAGCGATGTCGACATCATTTGTCACCACATCAACATCTCAACATGGCAACATGTTATTATCCTTCTAATGCACCGATAATCTCGCTCACAGAAGAGCAACCGTGATTGTCGAGCCAGTTGTTGATGCCGTCGCGCACCTTGATGGTTACGGTGGGGTCGAGGAAGTTGGCGGTGCCGATCTCGATGGCTGTTGCGCCAGCCATGAGGAACTCGATGGCGTCCTCGGCGGTGCAGATGCCGCCAAGACCTACTACCGGAATCTTCACTGCCTTAGCCACCTGCCATACCATGCGTACGGCAACCGGCTTGACAGCCGGACCGCTCAGTCCGCCGGTGTTGATGCTGAGCATTGGGCGGCGGCGCTCGATGTCGATAGCCATGCCCATGAGAGTGTTGATGAGCGATACGCTGTCAGCACCCTCTGCCTCTACAGCCTTTGCTATCTCGGTGACATCGGTAACGTTCGGCGAGAGCTTCACGATGATGGGCTTGTTGTAGCGTTCGCGTACGGCGCGCACTACGCTTGCTGCGCCCGTTGTGGTTACGCCGAAAGCCATGCCGCCCTGCTTCACGTTAGGGCAGGAGATGTTCAGCTCGATAGCCGGGATTTTATCCAGCTCGTTGATGCGTGCAGCGCACTCGGCGTAGTCGTCTGGCGACGAACCGCTTACGTTGACAATCATGTTTGTGTCGATGTCCTTGATCTGCGGGTAGATGTTGCGGCAGAAATAGTCGACGCCCTTGTTCTGGAGGCCCACGCAGTTGAGCATACCCTGCGCTGTCTCAGCCATGCGCGGATAGTCGTTGCCCTCGCGTGGGTTGAGTGTGGTGCCTTTAACGATGATGCCACCGATCTCTTCGAGCGGCACGAAGTCGGCGAACTCCAGACCGTATCCGAATGTTCCCGATGCGGTCATCACGGGGTTTTTCAGTTTCAGACCGCCAATCTTTACACTTAAATCTGCCATGTCAGTTTCTTTATATTCATTACCGGACCTTCCTTACATACACACTTGTTGCCTTCCACTGTCTTCTCTACGCAGCAAAGACATGCTCCGACGCCGCACGCCATCTTGTTCTCGAGCGATACCTCGCACTCGATGTCGTTCTTGAAGGCGTAGCGAGCCACAGCCATCATCATCGGCTTCGGTCCGCAGGTAGAGATGCGGTCGAAGTGCTCCTGAGCCAGTACGGAGTGGTTGGTTACGAAGCCTTTCTCGCCATCCGATCCGTCCTCGGTGGTGATGAGCACGCGTCCTTCCTGCTCGAAGAGTTCGCGTTCGAGCACGTCCTTAGCCGAGCGTGCGCCGAGCAGGAACGTCGGTTCGCCGCCCATTGCCTTGATGCGCTTGCCGAAGTAGAGCAGCGGAGCCACGCCCACGCCGCCACCTACGAGCAGCACCTTCTGTGTGCTGTCTGTCGGCATTGTGAACGAATTGCCGAGTGGCAGCATGCAGTTGAGACGGTCGCCCTTCTGCAACTTCTGTAGCTGGCGTGTGCCGTCGCCCACGGCAGCCACGAGGAGCCAGAGCTCGTTGCGGTCGTAATCTACATTATTAATAGAGATAGGACGGCGCAGGAATGTAGACGGCGAATTGTCTACGCGCACCTCCACAAACTGACCGGGAAGCATCTCGGGCAGCGGTTTGTCGTCGGTGAGCTTGATGAGCACGTGCTTGTCGCTCAATGCTTCAACGCTGTTGACCGTAAGGTCGAGTATGAACTTTTTCATTTATTTTTGTTTGTCTTGTTGCTTTGTGACAGTATGTATATATTAGAGGTGTAGCTTAACTTCTGCAAAGTTTGTGCAAACCGAGAGCAATGGAACTTGTTTCAATTGCCGAGGTGCCGCCAAACTTCTGCAAAGGTAATAAAAAAGTAAAAGAGTAAAAAAGTAAAAGAGTAAAAAAAGTAAAAGTATAAAAGTAAAAGAGTAAAAGAGTAAAAAAGTGGTGTGTGTGCCATTTCTGTCACTATGTTTGTCACATTTGTCACGCTTCGTTGTGCTATATTAGCCCTTATCAGCTTTGGCACGCTTTTGGCTATATCCTTAACGAAGGCGGACGGCAGAATAGTCGCCGCAGAAATCAACTATAAAAATAAAAAACTTAAAACATAAGAATTATGAACATTAAACCATTAGCAGACAGAGTTCTCGTACTCCCTGCACAGGCAGAAGAAAAAGTCGGTGGAATCATCATTCCTGATACAGCAAAAGAGAAGCCGCAGCATGGCACAGTCGTTGCAGCCGGTAACGGCACAAAGGACGAGGAGATGGTTCTGAAAGAAGGTGATGAAGTGCTCTATGGTAAGTATTCTGGCACTGAGCTTGAGGTTGAAGGCACAAAGTACCTCATCATGCGTCAGTCAGACGTTCTCGCAGTGGTTCAGAAATAAAACTTTTGAGTTTTGAATTTTGAGTTTTGAATTGTCGGCTACGCCGATTAGGAATTATTCAATTTTGAATTTAGAACTCATAACTCATAATTAATAACTAATAATTAATAATTAAAGAAATGGCTAAGGAAATTAAATACAATATGGATGCACGCGACCTGTTGAAGAACGGTGTCGACAAGTTGGCTAACGCAGTTAAGGTGACACTTGGTCCGAAAGGCCGCAACGTGGTTATCGAGAAGAAGTTCGGTGCTCCGCAGATTACAAAGGACGGTGTGACCGTAGCTAAGGAAGTGGAGCTTGAGGACAAGTTCGAGAACACCGGCGCACAGCTCGTTAAGAGCGTAGCAAGCAAGACCGGCGACGACGCAGGCGACGGTACAACAACTGCTACAATCCTCACCCAGGCTATCGTAACCGAGGGCTTGAAGAACGTAACAGCAGGTGCCAACCCGATGGACTTGAAGCGTGGTATCGACAAGGCTGTAGCTGCAGTCGTTGCACACATCAAGCAGAACGCAGAGATCGTCGGCGACAACTACGACAAGATTGAGCAGGTTGCTACAGTTTCTGCTAATAACGATCCAGAAATTGGCAAGCTCCTGGCAGACGCAATGCGCAAGGTGTCTAAGGACGGCGTAATCACCATCGAGGAGAGCAAGAGCCGCGACACAAACATCGGCGTAACAGAAGGTATGCAGTTCGACCGCGGCTATCTGAGCGCTTACTTCGTAACCGACTCTGAGAAGATGGAGTGCGTTATGGACAACCCGTACATCCTTATCTACGACAAGAAGATCAGTAGCGTTAAGGACCTGCTGCCTATCCTGCAGCCAGCTGCAGAGAGCGGACGCCCGATGCTCATCATCGCTGAGGACGTTGACTCTGAGGCACTCACCACATTGGTTGTGAACCGTCTGCGTGCAGGCTTGAAGATCTGCGCTGTGAAGGCTCCTGGCTTCGGCGACCGTCGTAAGGCTATGCTCGAGGATATCGCTACTCTGACCGGTGGCGTCGTAATCAGCGAGGAGAAGGGCTTGAGCCTCGACAAGGCTACACTCGACCTCTGCGGTTCTTGCGAGAAGGCTACCGTTTCTAAGGACAACACCACTATCGTAGGCGGCTGCGGTCAGAAGGACCTCATCGCCGACCGTGTTGCTCAGATCAAGAGCGAGATTGCAAACACTAAGAGCGCATACGACAAGGAGAAGCTGCAGGAGCGTCTTGCAAAGCTCGCCGGTGGCGTAGCCGTTCTCTACGTAGGTGCTAACAGCGAGGTAGAGATGAAGGAGAAGAAGGACCGCGTTGACGATGCTCTCTGCGCTACACGTGCAGCTATGGAGGAAGGCGTTGTCGTTGGTGGTGGCACAACATACATCCGTGCTCAGAAGGAACTTGCTGAGCTCAAGGGCGAGAACGCTGACGAGCAGACTGGTATCAACATCGTGCGCCGCGCTATCGAGGAGCCGCTTCGCCAGATCGTAAAGAACGCCGGTGGCGAGGGTGCTGTTGTCGTTCAGAAGGTTCGCGAGGGTGAGGGCGACTTCGGTTACAACGCTCGCAAGGACGCTTACGAAGACCTCCGCGCAGCAGGTGTCATCGACCCGGCTAAGGTAGAGCGCGTAGCTCTTGAGAACGCTGCTTCTATCGCAGGCATGTTCCTCACAACCGAGTGCATCATCTGCGACAAGCCTGAGGAGAAGGCTCCGGCTATGCCGATGGGCAACCCGGGCATGGGCGGCATGATGTAATCAGACCGAAATCACAGATTGAATAAAACATAAAAAGAGTCCCTCTTCCGCAGTGGAGTAGGGACTCTTTTTTTGTTTCTCCTTCGTTTAATATGCCATTACTTTCTTGTTTAATCTATGTTAATTTACCTGATAAACAATAACTTTGTTGTATATTTGTAGGAGATTCTGATAGTCAATAAATTTGTTCTAATATGAGAATCTAATGTAATAAACAAGTAATGATATGGTGAAGAAGAACTCTATAAAACTATTTGGAAACGATAAGATACGTGCCGTTTGGGACGACGAACAAGAGAAGTGGTATTTCTCTGTTGTTGATGTTGTGGCGGTTTTGACGGAAAGCAAGGATTATCAGACAGCAAGAAAATACTGGAATAAGCTAAAACAGCGTTTGAGGGAAGAGGGTTTTGAACCGGTGACAAATTGTCACCAGTTGAAAATGCCTGCAGCAGATGGAAAGATGCGCTTGACAGACGTTGCTGATACAGAGCAACTTTTGCGTATCATTCAGTCTGTGCCTTCACCAAAGGCTGAGCCGTTTAAGATGTGGCTTGCTAAAGTTGGAACAGCCCGACTTGATCAGATGCAGGATCCAGAGCTGAGTATTCAGCAGGCTATGATAGACTATAAGCGATTGGGATATTCAGACAATTGGATCAACCAGCGATTGAAAAGCATTGAGATACGCAAGGACTTGACCGACCAATGGAAACTCCATAATGTAGAAGAAGGAGTGCAGTATGCTACTTTGACAGACATTATCTACCAGTCATGGGCAGGCAGGACATCAAAGGAATACAAACAGTTGAAAGGATTGAAGAAGGAAAATCTTCGTGATAACATGACCAACGAAGAATTGGTTCTGAATATGCTTGCAGAACTATCTGCAACAAGCATAACCAAAGCCAAGAATCCCCAAACGTTGGATGAAAACAAAACTTGTGCAAAAGAAGGTGGTGATGTGGCTCGTGTAGCAAGAGAACAATTGGAATCGAAGACCGGTCGATCGGTAGTTTCTCCACTCTCAGCCAAAAGATTCTTTGAGGCGCAACAGCCTAAAGGAGAATTAGACGACCAAAGTGTTTGTGGCGAGGAGCAAGATAAATAATGTATATAAAAACGACACTCTTCCTTGAAAGTATTAGTTTCTGAGGTAGAGTGTCGTTTTCGATATGGTCGGAGCCTTAATATATCGTTAAGGTTCCATTTTGTCTTCTTTTACTTGTTTTGATTATATTTCTTCAACAATCTCTGTGATAGCCTTACGCTTCTTTTCGGCGCGCGGACAATCGTCGGCGATATGTCCGACGGGGATAATTGCCACAGCTTCGAAGTCGGCAGAAGGGAAGAGGCGGCTCATGGCGTTGGTGTCGAAGTTGCAGACCCAGCAACTGCCGAGGTTGCGCTCCGTTGCGGCGAGGCACAGATGTTCTGTAGCGATAGCCACGTCGATGTCGCCGTGCTGCTTGTCGTCGTAGCGGCGTGTCCAGCACTCGCTGTTGTTCTTCATGCACACGATGTAGAGCGGAGCAGTGCGGAACCAATCGCGGTCGTACGCCTGCCAAAGCTGTTCCTTAGCCTCCTTGCTGCGCACGACGACAAATTTCCACGGTTGGCGGTTGACAGCCGACGGAGCCAGTCGGACGCACTCGAGGATATATGCCAAGTCGTCGTCGCTTACCGCCTCGTCGGTATATTTGCGTGCAGAGAAACGGTTTTGTGATAGTTCGAGAATATTCATAGTTGCTTAATTGTTTTATAGCGCAAAGTTACGTATTTAAAATCAAATAGGCAGTGTTGTTTTTTTAAAAGTTCTAAAGATGGGATAAAACAATAAAATCAGATAATTCCGTATTGTGACGTGCATTTGTATGGATGCAGAATACGGAAATATCTGATTTTACTGATATCGTTGGTGCAAGTTTAGTAGCTTACACGTTGTCCTCGTTTGCCAAACGTATGGGTAAATCCGATGGAGATAAATCCATAGGACATGCTTTTTGATTTGGTTGAGTAATAAACTTGCTTTTCAAAATCGCCCCATTTTTGAGCTTTTAGATTTGATGCAATGTTGTAGCCTACTTTTAGCTCAAGATATGAATTCTTGGTTGTACGGAGTGATGCACCGATTGCAGGAGCAACAAAAAATGAAGTACTCGGAGCTTTTAGGTATTCTCCCAACTCATATCCATATGGTTCAGGTTCATCCTCGTCGCCCTCCCATTTATATTTTCTCATGCCGAGATCTATTGTGCCTATTGGTGAGAGTCGCTTGTCGAGGAGTCGGTAGTTGCCACGTGCAAAGAAGGTGTACATTTGAGGCGAACCTTGATATGGGTATTGTGTTTCGCTCAACCTGCTGTCGTATGAGTATTGCTTAATGCGTTGTATGTCTTCTCCATTTTCGTTAAAAGGTGAGAATACGTGGTAGCCACCGCCAAGACCTGCACTGAAGTGTGGGTTTATCTTGTATGTAAGGACCAAGTTTCCGCCACCTCCCGTACGTTCTCTGTTGTTGAGTTCTCCTTCTATGGTGAGTTGTAATCCCTTGTCGCGTGTGTCGACTTTCTCTCGTGGTGCTTTTACTTTTTTCGTATCACGTTTGTGGAAGTTGAAGGCTGTCTTTACGCTAAAGTATCCTCCGTTGCCACCTCCGCTTTTGGTTGCAAAGCCATGAGTGTAGCCTGCTGACAGGATGAAGTCGGTAGTCTTAGACAATGGAATTTGGATACCAGGCATGATTTCCATTACTATCATGTCGAACGATTCTGCGGTTGTGCGTACCGTTCCGCCCATTCCATCGTCTGCTTCTATTTCTTTGTTACCTTCAATATTAAGCAAATATCCCAGGCGTGCATTGATTATTGGTTTAAGTTTGCCTTCTGTTGCGCCCGGAAACATTACTTTGAAGTCGCTCATTATTGGTATTTGGGCAGTGGCTTTATCGGATATTGCGACCCATGCACCGGAGCGCATACCTACATACAGATTGGGATGGAACTGCTTGCCGAGACCAATTTCGAGAGGCAGAAAGGTTGATCCCTTCGAGTCTCCAACACCAGCGTTATATCCAGCACTGATGCTGAAGTCCAATCCGCGATGTTTGCCATCTATACTATATTTATTTGTGTTGTTCTCTTGTGCAGCTGCTGGATTTATAAACCATACAAGCAATGCTATAAATATGTGTAAATGTTTCATTGTTTTATTACTTTTCTATTATTTCTACTCTTGTTGATTGGATTTTTTTATATCTGCCATCCGAATAGAAACCGAAATAAGCTTCTGGATAATTAGGATGGATTAAATAACTATCCGTTTTCCAATTTAAATTCTCTATTACGTGCTTGCCTTTCGTAATATCAGCAACCTCTAACTTGTGGTTATAAGTATTTGATGTAAAACCATGAGTAATACCATCCCAAGCTCCATTTCGCAATAAATAATCTATTTTCAGAGTAAGTCCTTGAATCATGCTTTTCGTTTCATCTTCTGATAATGAAGATTCTATTTCATATTCAATCCTATATCCATAATCGTAGTACCACTCTTTATAATAATTATTATAATTAGATTTTTTCTTATAAAGCTCAGCTTTAGATATGTTAATCTTTACTGCAGCTTCTTGCAAAAAAGATATAGTTTCATCATTTCTGCCAGCAACACTCGATTTTGTATCTCCAATAAAATGGGTTACAATCTCTCCAGTACGACGTGTTGAACTCTCGTTTCGTGTTATGGATGCATTTACTATTGCATCCCCAAAGCCCTCATTTTGGTCAACACTCATCCAGTCTGGAACCACCATATTCCATGCTCCGTTAGTTTTTACGTTGATTGTAAATGTGCCGCCATCCCCAGGAACAAGATTTGGTTGTTCAGGAAGTGTACTTGTTACCTCTGTTTCCAGCAACTCCCACGGTTCATAGTCGTCGCTACATGCAGTTACTCCAAACGCTACCATTACTAAAGACAGCAATAGCAGCCATTTTTCTTTCAGATTTTTTTTCATGTTTGTTAAGTCTTTGCACCAAGGCTCCGTTGAATGCGTTTATTAATAAAGTAGTAGTTGATTTATATAAATAAAGAACGTGGAGCCAGTCCTGCTGCTCGTTCCACGATAGAAAGGCCTTCGCATTGCCCGACAAGTCGAAACGAGCAACGCTGAAAGCCCCACGTAGATGTGAATATATAGTAACCCCTCTTGCCTCACTATGAGAAAAGACACAATGAACCAATGAGGGTGTATAGTATATAATACACCCCATGAGGCGTTCCCGTTGCTTTGTTCTTGACTTGTCGATGAGTTTGCGAAGTTCTTCTACCGTCAAAACCAAAGCGTACAGTTACGCCTTTATGTATATAAATGTTATGCTTCTCATCAAGCATTTGGAGCTTTCAGTAGAAGTAAACTGCTGCAAAATTAATGTTTTATTTTAGAAATGGCGGGTAATGTGAAGATATATTTTCACATTACACGCCATTTAATATTAATTAACCAATTTCTTGGTGGATACTAAGCTGCTTATTTTTTATGTAAAACATACAGCTTGGCTGTTTCGCCCTCAGGCTCATTGCCGAGCGAGTCGGTCATGATTACGCTGCTGTTGTCCTTAACCTTGTAGAAGGTGTGCTCGCCGCTCGACGGACGAACAAGCATCAGGACGCTGTTGTCGAGAACCTCCAGCACGCCGCTTGCCTCGTCGTGGCCATCCTTGCGGTCGATGTAGTCCTGCTTAAGCTGGTATGTGCTGTCGGCATTGATAGTGAGTACGGTCTTGATGCCCGGGCAGTCGGCTGCAGGCAGTGTGCCCTCGTATGTGCCGGCAACGGCAGCGAGGTCGAGGTTTTCGCTGGCTGTTGTGTCAGCTACGCTTGTCGAATCGGTGTTCGCTTCGCTCTGTGCGGTGTTCTTGCCATTGCAAGACACCATTATTGCTGCAGCCAAGACTGCAACGTACATAAGATTTCTTTTCATACCTTTTATAGATTTGTTTGTTAATTGCTTTCCTTTATCGTATCCATTCCAGTGCCAACGGCAGGAATACAGTAGGTTATTAATGCTTCTTCACAGCCGCCGGGGTCCAATTCTTGAAGAATCGTAGCACCTTCTTCTCGCTGTAGCCCTTGTCCTCTTCGAGGAAACTTGAGTCCTGCGTGTGCAGTACCTTACCGTTGGCGTCGAGCACCACAAAGACGGGGAAGCCGAAGCGAGCCGGGTTGTCAAGACGCTCCATCAGCTTTGCGGCTTTCTGTGCAGCCTCTTCGCCGCCAGCCTTGCGCGGATTGTAGTTGACGTGGATGAGCACGAAGTTCTCGCCGATTATCTTGCTTACCGCCTCGTTAGTTTCGGCGAAGTCGGCGAAGCGCAGGCACCACGGACACCAGTTGCCGCCCACCTGGCACACCACAAACTTGCCGTCTGACTTAGCCACGGCAAGCGCCTTGTCAATCTGTTCCATCGGGTCGATGCTCTCGTCATACACTTTCTTCAATGCTGTCTGAGCATTTACAGTCATCAAGGTTACAACCATGAGGACAGCTGTGATAAATAGTCTTTTCATATATGTCTCTGTTTCAGTATCAGTTAATGTACGTGCCTGTCGATGCAGGCTACTTTAGCTTTGCTTCAACTCCGTATCCTTTCGCGACTTCGACTTGATTACGAGCCATACGCCGCTGAAGACGAGCACTACAGCCACGGCTTGCTTCCACGTGAAGAGGCACATGCCGCAGGCGATGCTCACCGATACCGCCACCACGGGCTGCATATAGTTGTAGATGCTCACCACGGTGGGGCGCAGCGTGCGTTGCGCTGTCTGCATGCAAAGGTAGGCTATGTAGGTGCCGAAGAACACCACGAACCCCGTTTCGAGCCATGTCTTGAGGCTGACAGCCTGCCAGTCGGTAGACGCGGTGTGCGAGCCGAGGAACGGCGTGAGCAGCAGCGTAGCCCACGTGAACATCCACTTGCTCATGGTTATCGGACTGTAACGTTTCAGTATGTCGCGGTAGAGCGAGAGGTAGAGCGCAAACGACATCTGCGCAGCCACGCACAGCAAGTCGCCGCGTATGTCGCCGATGCGCGAGTCGTTGGCAACGGCAGTGCTGGCAATCAGTATGACGGCGCCCGAGCAACCTACGCCCACGCCCAGCGCCTTGCGCCCCGTGATAGGTTCCTTCAGAATGAGCGCTGCGAATATCATTGCGAAGATAGGCAACGAAGTGGTTACGATGGCGGCGTTAGACGGAGTGGTGATGCTCAGACCGATGGTGAAGCAACACTGGTTGCAGACGAGACCGAACACGCCGGCTCCGCAGAGCACGAAGATGTCCTTGAGCGGCACATGCTCGTGCTTGGTGAAGAGCGATGTTATCCAGAAGAACACCGCTCCTCCCAGAGCGCGCAGATATACCATATTCAGATTGTCCACCCCGTTCAGCATCGCGTCCTTGCCGATAGGAGCCATGAGGCCCCAAATGACGCAGGCGGAGAGAATAGCGAGGTGGGCAATCAGTACGCGTTTGTTCTGCATCGCGTCTATACGAGGTGAGCTATAAGTTCCTCACGATCGCCGGCGAGCATGTCGATAACTGGAATTTCAACCATTGTGTAGCAGCCCGGCTGCTGGCGCATTGTAGCGCGAGCCACGTTGACGAGCACCTGACCGGTGAGTGCAGGGTTGTTGATGCTCATGGTGAACTCCATGCGCTGGTTCTGAGTCTTGCCGCTCACGCCCTTGCGAGTGAGATGTACGCCGTGACCCATATCGCGCACGGCATCAACCGACGGTACGGCGAACACGTGAGTCTCGTCGTTAGAGAAGTAGGGGTCTGCCTTGATAGCTGCCGTAACGTCTTCGAGCTTTGCGCCCTCTTCGAGTTCTACGTAAACCATGCGGCGGTGCAGTCCTTCGCCCTTCGGTATAGTCATAGACAGCGCGTCCTTCACGCCCTCCTTAGAGCGCACGCATACGCTATGACCCATCGACATGCCCGGTCCGAAGTTGGTGTAGCTGAGTCCCTTCGGTGCGAGGCTCTGCATCAGAGTGCGCACGATAGAGTCGGAACCCGGGTCCCAACCGGCAGCGATTACGCTTACCGTGCCGTTCTTCTTGCACACCTCAGAGAGAGTGCGGCGGTAGTCGACGATAGAAGTGTGTATATCGAAGCTGTCTACGGTGTTGATGCCGAGTGCAGCAATCTGCTTTGCGTACTCCTCGCACGAGCGTGTCGGAGTAGCAAGGATAGCTACGTCCACGTCCTTCAGTTCGCGAATGTCTTTCACTACCTCGTACTGAGCCAGTTCGGCAGGCTTGTTCTCCGCACCGTGACGGCGCACTACACCAGCAATCTCAAAGTCGTCGGAAGCCTCAAGCGCCTGAATCGCATAATGTCCGATGTTGCCGTATCCCACTACGGCTGCTCTAATCTTTTTCATGTCTTTCATTTTAATATAAAAATTTATATGGAATGTCTCGCACGGATGAAGCCGCTGATAGCGAGACATCTGTTACTAATGGGTGCAAAGTTATAGAAAATCATCAAAACTATTTGCTCTCTGGCGGCGTTTTTTACGTATTTTACTGTATATTAGGTAAAATCATTAGAAGTAGGTATTTCATAATTCGCCGATTATGCCTAATTTTGCAACCGTAAAAAGAATAATACTCAACGACAATGAAAAAGAAACATCTTGGTAAGACCTTAGGGTCATTGCTTATCGTACTTCTTATGATGCCGTTAGGACATGCACTGATGATTCTGATGGAGCACTTCCTCGAGCCGACAACGCTTCACTATTCGGCGTTTCTGATGGGTTTCGTAGGACTTGTGGTCACCATAGCCGGTGTGTTCGTGAAGGGCGACACACGCCAGACCTGCTTCGGACTCGCCGGAGCCTTGCTCTTCTGGACCGGTTGGGTGGAGTTTCTGTTCGCTTACTTCGCTCAGCGCTTCGGTGTACATTGCGATCTTATAGGCAACGGCGTTGTGCAGACCGTCACGGAATACGTCAACGGCGTTGGTGTCAACCATACTTTCACAATCAACGGCACACCGCTCGAAGATTTCTCGCGTGCCGAACTTAAAGAGATACGCGGTTCGCGTCCTGAATATCTCATCATGCCCGCCACGTTCGGCATGTGGATGATGTTTGTAGTGATGTACACCTTCTGCACCCGCACCGGCTGTCTGTTCATCCGTTGGGTACAGAGACATTGCGGCATAAACGAGAAGGTAGAGCTGCGCCCGATGGCGTATCATCCGAGTATAGTGATGTTTATGGAGTGGAATATCATGATGTGGGGACTCTACATGCTGCTCATGTTCTGCTACGACCCCGTATTCCTCGGCGACCATCACCCCGTAACCTACGCCGTTGCAGCCGTCTGTCTCGTCGGTTCGGCGCTGATGTTCAAGAAGCAGATGTATATAGCCACCTGGGGACGCAATCTGCGTATGGCTTACGCTACGGTCATCGTGTTCTGGACCTTCGTAGAGGTTATCGCACGCAACGGACTCTTCAAGGAGATATGGGTCGATCCGCTGCATCATGTGGTGGAGATGAGCGCCGTGCTCGCCCTCTTCGTAGTGCTCATCGTGGGCTGCTGGATGTATAACGTGAAGGATGCTGAGGCTGACGCGAAGTTATTGGCATAGTTTATACATTATATAATATACAGCAATAGTAAAAGACAATATATAATAACATTAAAAATCAAAAATAATAACACAACTATTTTTATGAAAAGAATTTTTACTCTCTTGTTCGCTGTTCTCACAGCAACAACAATTATGGCACAAATGCACGGACCGATGAAGTTTGTAGGCGCTTCAAACATGAGCGTATCAACAATGAGCATCGATAATCCCAGTGACACAATATTGTTCGCTATGAACGGCATGGAGTCGGGCGACATCACTCTGCCTGAGATGAAGGGTATGCAGACATGTGGTGGAGATGAGCGCCGTGCTCGCCCTCTTCGTAGTGCTCATCGTGGGCTGCTGGATGTATAACGTGAAGGATGCTGAGGCTGACGCGAAGTTATTGGCATAGTTTATACATTATATAATATACAGCAATAGTAAAAGACAATATATAATAACATTAAAAATCAAAAATAATAACACAACTATTTTTATGAAAAGAATTTTTACTCTCTTGTTCGCTGTTCTCACAGCAACAACAATTATGGCACAAATGCACGGACCGATGAAGTTTGTAGGCGCTTCAAACATGAGCGTATCAACAATGAGCATCGATAATCCCAGTGACACAATATTGTTCGCTATGAACGGCATGGAGTCGGGCGACATCACTCTGCCTGAGATGAAGGGTATGCAGACA
>ERZ780090.617-NODE-617-length-13601-cov-8.69371_pt1 | contig 13601 bp, 10 predicted proteins | sample MGYA00433086_ERZ780090 | MGnify/ENA primary metagenome ERZ780090 (study PRJEB29588, sample SAMEA1972002) | human gut metagenome | biome: human gut; feature: human-associated habitat; material: faeces | place: Denmark | collected 2008/2010 ...
TTTATATATTAATAAATTACAAACTTTATAATTATATACATATATAAGTATATGAAAATTTAAGATTTTTTTAATATTTACAGCTAGTTTTATTGACACAATTCTTTTATAACATTATAATTGTTAGATAAAGATGCGTGGAGATATATAATTTTTCACAAATTAATCTAATTTAAGGAGCGTGATTCCAATGAAAAATATTAAGGTTCGAACAAAGCTTACTATAATTCTGGCTTTAGTAATTGTCCTTGTAACTTCTGAAAGTTTTATTTCTATTAAGAATATGAACCAGTTAAAAGACAAGGCACTTGAAACTATGGACACATCATCAAGACAAAATTATGATGATTCAATTAAAGAGCAGGTTGGTGTTGTCATCTCCCTGTTATCGGAAATCAATAATGAGTATAAGTCTGGTAAATATACTCTTGATGAAGCTAAGAAAATAGCCGCTGATGAAATCCGTCAGATGCGTTATGGCGAAGCTGGATATTTCTGGGTTGACCAGTCCGATGGCAAGAATATTGTTCTGCTTGGAAGTTCAACTGAGGGTACTAATCGTATGAATACTAAAGATGCTGATGGCTACCAGATGGTCAAGGAAATAATACGTGTTGCAGTCCAGGATGGTGGTGGTTATACAGATTATGTATTTCCTAAGGAGGGAGAAACAGAACCTTCACCAAAGCGTTCTTACAGCGAATACTTCAAACCTTTTGACTGGGTTGTTGGTACTGGCAACTATACTGATTACATAGACACTGCTATTGCACAGCAGGATGAGGAATTCACCAGCTATGCTTCAAGCAAAGCTATTTCGCTTATTTTATGCAGCGTATGTATGCTTATTGTTGTTGCTATACTCGTTGCTCTCATCGCAATTGATATTACTAAATCATTAAGAAAAATAAAAGAACAATTCGAAGTAATTGCCGGTGGTAATTTTGCCACAAAAATGCAACAGCCTATGCTTAAGCGTAAGGATGATTTCGGACAGCTAGCCAATGCACTTGAAACTATGCGCGAATCTGTACGAAGCCTGTTAGCTCAGGTAAAAAACGAGGCTGCCAATATTGATAAGGTTGTAGAAACTATCGACACTAATGTATACAATCTTAATGCAGAAATTGAAGACGTATCTGCAACAACAGAAGAGCTTGCTGCAAGTTCAGAGGAAACTGCCGCCTCTGCTGAACAGATTAACGGAATGACACAGCAGATTGAAGAAGCTGCAAGGGAAATTGCCATAAGAGCACAGGATGGTGCAACTGAATCCCAGGACATCCATAAACGTGCTGTAAAGACTAAGGATGATACTGTAGAAAACCGTCAGAAAGTTAAACAGATGATGGCTGACATCAGAGTAAATCTTGAGCAGGCTCTTGAAGATGCCAAAGTAGTTGACCAGATTGGTGTGCTTGCCGACTCTATCCTGAATATTACTGCACAGACCAATCTGCTTGCCCTTAACGCTTCTATTGAAGCTGCAAGAGCTGGTGAGGCTGGTAAAGGCTTTGCGGTTGTTGCAGAGGAAATACGTGTATTAGCTGAACAGTCTAAAGATGCTGTAGCCAACATTCAGGCTGTTACAGAAAATGTAAACAAAGCTGTAGGCAACCTGACAAGCGATTCTAACCGCCTGCTTGATTTCGTTGATACTGATATTGTTGAATGTCTTAACGGATTTGAAAAGATGGCTGATGACTATAATATGGATGCTTCCAACATTAACGATCTTGTATCTGATTTCAGTGCAACATCAGAAGAGCTTGTTGCATCTATAAGCAATATCACTCAGGCGATAGATGGAATCACTTCCGCTTCTAATGACAGTGCAACTGGAACAACCAACATAGCCCAGAAGACAATCGTAATCGTAAAAGGCTCAGAAGCTGTTATGAATGGAGCTAAAACTGCAGAAGCCTCTGCTGCTGAACTTCGTAAGAATGTTAATAACTTTGTTATTGATTAATTTTATATATAGCAGGAATTATGGGTGTGGAAATGTTTGTTTCCACACCTATTTTTTGTAACTAAGATATGCTATGCTTTAACATATCGTGGTGGAATTCCACTCATTCTATGTAATTTTGTTTTCTCTAAAAACTTTTAAAACAGGCACAATCGTCATCATACAATATTTAACTTTGCATTTTAATATAGTTCTTTCCAGCTACAGCTGAGTTCATGGTATTATCTTTATTTTTCATTTTAACATAGACAGTATGAACTACATCTCCTTCTATCAGAGTAATACCTTCCAGCATCTGAAAAATAACATCCCAGCCACCTTCTGTTTCATTATCAGGAACATGGCAATTGTATGAATACCTATCGTAATAAGACGCTCTCTTCAGGCAACTGAATGCTATAAATTTTTTTCTAAGAGGTTTATTTATTACAAGGAACTCATTCAGTGAATCTTTGTCCATATAATTATAAAATCTTGAAATGGTTGGCTGCGATGCTAAAGTCTCTTTATTTAGCACGGCTTTAAACACAGGATCATTTGTAAGTTCATCCGAAGCATCTTCTTCAAAGTAACCTACAATGATCATATACATCATCTGAAGGAGATTATACTTGTCAGTGTGATATCTAAATAATGCAAAATCATTTGTCTTAAATAAATAGCTAAAAAGTCTGTCAATGCTAAGCTTGCTTACAAATTCTTTGATATGAAGTAAGCCTGCATCGGAGAATAAATCAACTCCATCGAAATTAATTTTAGTCTGTCTATTGATTTTAAGTGATAATGTATTTAAAATATTCATAAAGAGCTCCTTTGTTGGTATTTATTTTAATTTGTCACCTTAATTTTACCACAAATGGTTGCTCTTTTTTCATTGACTTAATAAGTGAAATGCAATATTCAGTTAAAATATAGAAACTATGTGGCTTTAAGCTACTTTCACGGCATTGCCGTGAATAATTTAGGTTAACTTAGTGACATTGGAGTGCCGCTATGCTTATCTCCTAGCTTATTTCACTATATCAAATGTTACTATTCAACTGTGTGTTTGTTGCTTATGTTAATACCATTTGTGATTTCAATACATCTAATGTTACTATTCAACCCATTATGATTATGGTCTTTCTCACAATTATATTTCACTTCAATACATCTAATGTTACTATTCAACGCAGTAAATTCCTGTAGCTTTAATATTACCGAACACATTTCAATACATCTAATGTTACTATTCAACTACTGCCTCTGTTGTCTGCTGTACTGTTGTATTATCATTTCAATACATATAATGTTACTATTCAACGATATGCAGTAGAGAGGATAACGGCGGCAATACAGATTTCAATACATCTAATGTTACTATTCAACCATATCCAAATCAATCAATAGTATCTTATTATCCTTATTTCAATACATCTAATGTTACTATTCAACTTAGCAATCGAGATTGTAAAGGCAGGTGGAATAGAATTTCAATACATCTAATGTTACTATTCAACGCTATATTGCGGTTTATAGACAACCCTCCATTTTCATTTCAATACATATAATGTTACTATTCAACCGCTACAACCTGCTACTTTTGCCGCCTTTACTTGATTTCAATACATCTAATGTTACTATTCAACCTTGAAGAACTAGGAGAACAGGAGATAGAAGTATCATTTCAATACATCTAATGTTACTATTCAACTCACGCTCCTACTGCAAATGCGGTTAAGATAGCTTAATTTCAATACATCTAATGTTACTATTCAACTTCAAGTGCAGTGGACACCAGCAACAAGACTTACATTTCAATACATCTAATGTTACTATTCAACAAGGCGGTTATATGTGTTATTGGTTGATTATGCGGATTTCAATACATCTAATGTTACTATTCAACTTCCAATTCGGTACAGCAATAAAAGCTCCATTAATGATTTCAATACATCTAATGTTACTATTCAACGATATGGAATTATAGCAAACTTACTTATAACGTGATTTCAATACATCTAATGTTACTATTCAACAATGACGGAAATATCACAGGTGCTGTTATCAAGCGAATTTCAATACATCTAATGTTACTATTCAACGCATTTATACCAGTAATGCTGCTTGTTATAACATATTTCAATACATCTAATGTTACTATTCAACCTCTGCTTGCAAGAATAGCCGCATCATTATTCCCCATTTCAATACATCTAATGTTACTATTCAACAAATGGAAGCACAATTATAACTACAGATACAATCTCATTTCAATACATCTAATGTTACTATTCAACGAAAAATCAGACCATTTATCTTGTAGACTTGACTATTTCAATACATCTAATGTTACTATTCAACCAGATAAGTCATCTGCAAGTGTAGTTGAAGCACTATTTCAATACATCTAATGTTACTATTCAACCCTGAAATAAATCTTTGTTTAACATATCTTTCCTCCATTTCAATACATCTAATGTTACTATTCAACCCAGTGATGATGATATACAGATAATAGACCCGCAAAAATTTCAATACATCTAATGTTACTATTCAACCTGTCAGATGCATATCATCATCTTCAAAAATACGCTATTTCAATACATCTAATGTTACTATTCAACTGCCGCTTCTCCATATCGTTTAAAAGACTAGCATTGATTTCAATACATCTAATGTTACTATTCAACACATATCAGAAAAATGGAGTTAAAGGAATATCAAATTTCAATACATCTAATGTTACTATTCAACTTTGTCTGCCCGAATCTGTAACATCTTCTTATAGCTATTTCAATACATCTAATGTTACTATTCAACGTCATTTCAAGTGCTTTGTCTGTGGCTTCATCTAAATTTCAATACATCTAATGTTACTATTCAACATACCAATAGGCTATATTGTCAAATATAGTTTGTATTTCAATACATCTAATGTTACTATTCAACTCATCTGTTGGAACTATCTCTATAATATCAGACGGCATTTCAATACATCTAATGTTACTATTCAACTATTATGAAATCAAAATTACCTAGTGCAGAGAAATTATTTCAATACATCTAATGTTACTATTCAACAGAAGGTGGTTTTATTGGGACAATGGCATCTGATTCATTTCAATACATCTAATGTTACTATTCAACCAACGATTTTAAGCCATCTATTTTACAGCCAATTCCACTATACCCACTATATTAGTACATTCTCATGAATTTTACCAGCCAATTCAATAATTATTTAAAATTTTTCTTTATTATTGTCTTAAGCCCCATATTTACGAGCTTTGTTAATATCTGCACAATAAACCGGCTGGTAATTTATTTAATTATTATATCATCAAATCTTCTCCTGTTGGCTCACCACCATTTCCTAACACTTCTTCCCCAAACACACTGTCATTCTTAAGCTTGACAATACAGATAAAATCCTCATCCTCATTTATAACCTTTTTTAATTCTGCCCTCAGTGATATAAACCTCGATGGTGTCATATCACCTCTGAATACTGACTTTTGATAATGTGATAAATATTTTTTACATATCTTAAATACTTTCTGCACTCTTTTTTCGCCAACATCATAAAATAAAAATGCATAATTATAATTCAATTCTTTCTTCATTACATACCTTCTTTCAGTGAAAATGGGACAAAATCTTTTCCTTCCAAAATACTTTTAATTAGTTTATAACAATCCAGCTTTAATGCTGTTCTGTACGATACTTTTCTTTTTAGTACCGGATGTGTAAATACACTTTCCATTCTGTCTTCAAAAGCCTGCACAAATATTTTTCTTCCATCTTCATTTAAAATGCAGTAATTAACATTTTTATCAAAATGCTTTTCCACCTGTAATTTTCTATTATTAACCAAATCAAATATGGTTCTATAGACAATAACAGGCTTGAATACCTCACTTATATCAAGACTTAGTGAAAATCTTCCTTCAGACGGCTCATGCAGAAAACTTATTCTCTGGTCTAAATGTGTCTGATATATTGCTGAAATAGTTTTCGTATACAACAATGTATTTCCAAAAGAAATCAAGGCATTAATTGGATTATCCGGTGGTCTTTTTACCCTCTTATTCATTACAAAATCATCTGGCAGAAAATATCTGAAATTATCATAAAAACGCATCCACACTTCACCCTCATATGCCATCAACTCCTTCACATCTTCTGCCTGTTCAACTGATTTTAAAAAATCACTTTTTATCCAGTCTATTGTTTCCTTAACATCTTTTTTATCGTGCTTATAATAATGATAAAGAAGTTCATAAATATTAAGTCCAATACCCCTTACTATTGGTCTGGCAATACTCATTCTGTCATCGTTATATTTACCTACCTGCTTTACCAAAAGCTTTCCACTAAGATAATGGTCTCTCGGATAATATGTACCGCTATATCCTCCATAGTAATTAAAGAAATGAACTATAATATTATTTTGTGACAAAAAGTCCAACAGCTTTGTATTAATACTAACCTCATTAAAACAAAATATTTCCTTCGTATTTTCTACTGGAATATACACATTCTTGCCATTCTTGCGAAAACATAATGAATTATCTTTTCTTGTTAATTCTCCCATTGACATTATATATCTTGTACTTCCCATAACACGCCTTTCCTATTGCATCAGATATAACAATATTCATAATATGCACATTTTTTACACTTGCTGCTGTTAAGTATTTCTGGTGGCTTATCACTTGCAATTAACTCCTGTATTTCATTAACATACCCATCAAGTTCATTTTCCAGTTCTTCTGTTAATTCAAGAATCATAACTTTCTTATCGCTTTTATTCTTTTCTACAAACTCAAGTTTTCCTTTTCTTACTATTCCCTTATTTTTTAATACTTTTAAATAATACAATAGCTGCCATTTTGCTGCTTCTACATCTGCATCCGACTTTTTTACTTCTGTAAGATATTCTTTGGTAAGCTTATCAAGCCTTATATTGTCTATTGCAATCTCTGAATTACTTTTATCTGCCGCTTTTTCTTCGTGAATTGCCTTGCCTATCTTAACCTGCTCACTATTATCCTCCAGATTTAACCTGTTACCGTGCAGATAGCATTGTCTTTTGCAATGAAAATAATAATTAATCAATGTACCATTAACCTGCATACTAAACCTCCTTTCTACGCACGTTTTTTTCTCCTATTAAATTTGTGTCAAGTGTGCGCAGCCACAAATCATACGTATAAAAAATCAGATATTAATCTAATTTTTTACTACCTCCTTATATGAATAAATCTTCATTATCCTTGAATAGCTCTTTATTTAACACTCCATTTTCATCATAATAATCTTCGCCATTTTCAATATAAAAAATATCTCCTATCTGCTCATCCCACTCCAGATTTTCAATAACCGGTTTATGATTTTCATTGTATAATTCTATTTTAAACTGATACATAAACATATTCATTTTACTTCTGATATTATGTAGTTTAACGGTCTTTTCCTGATAAGACATATGATTATCCTGCAAAAGTTCTTTATACTCTTTCCATATCTTTTTACCATCTATAACATTCTCAGGATTATTTTTATCAATAATATTTCTTGAAAAATATATCGAATACATCTGTCTGTTATCATCTATGAGTTTCATTTTATCTGCAACTTTATTAAAATCCAGCTTTCCTACTTCTTTTCTGATAAATTCATCTATATTATTATCGTTACATTGTCCCTAGGCATTTTTTAAAACTGATATTACATATTTTTCATAATAATCATAAAAATCTTTATAATTAAGTATTTCTCTTATTTCCTCATTCATTAAAGTATTATCAGTATCCACGCGGACATCTTGCCTGTATATTCCTTTAGCATCGTCCATATTAAAGAAATATACAACTCCATCTTTCCTGCACGACCTATTAATTCGCCCTATAAACTGTTCCTCGCTGTCAAGTCTTGATATATCTTTATATCCTATGTCCATATCTATATCTACACCTGCTTCAATAACCTGTGTTGCAACAAGAATGACTTCCTGCATATTTTCAATGTCAGCAATTATATCTTTACGTTCCTGTATGCTGCTATCGCCTGTTATTAACCTGACTGGACATTCTGCACTTTCACTTATATATGCATAAAATTCTTCTGCACTTGATTTTCTTATAAATTCTATAAGTATTCTCTTATTTTTATGTTGCAAAATGTGTTCTTCTAGCTCAGCAATTCCTATTTTTCTGTTAAGAAGTTCATAATTAACTTTCACCCTATTGGCAAACATTCTGTGATTAAAATATTTTTCTCTGTTATTTATCAATCTGACAGCTTTGGCATTATTATTGGTAAGCAATTCAAGGTTAGGCAAAGTTGCTGACATTATAATTATTTTTATATCTAATAACTGTGCATATGCCTTTAGAAAATTTATCATTGCTCCCCATTTGTTATTGTTGTAACTTTGAATTTCATCTAAAACAATAACTGAATGACATAACTGATGAAATCCAAATGTACTACCTTTAGACCTGCCAAACATTGTATCAAATAAAGTAATATGAGTTGATAACACTATAGGGTAATTTAAAAACTGTCTGTCCAATAATATTTTTTGATAATCTTCTATGGCATATTTCTCATCCTTATATAGATTTATATTTGAACTGTTCTTTACTTTATATGGAGTAATTGAGTTTACTACAGCTATATTTGACATAATATTCTCTTTTTGTCCAAATATTTTTTCCATAGAATTCATATTCTGTTCAACTAAAGTATTAAATGGATATACGTAAAAAATCTTTCTGCAATAGTCCGATTTTTTCAATAATTGAAAACTTAAATTAAATGCGGTATTACTCTTTCCACTTCCGGTTGGAGCTTCAAGATAGAATATCTTACTGTCTATATTGTTTTTCAGATTATATTCTGTTTCAAGAAACATTTCTGTCCGCAGTACATTTATCCCCTTAATATTTCCAATAACCGTGTCTTTATTAACTTTAGCAAGCTGTTCTTCATCTAATCTTTTAATATTCTTCTCATAATTACGTATACTTTTCTGTACGTCATTATTCTCATATTCATTTATTATGTTATCAATATTATTAACATTTCCATAATCGTTATTTTCATATCCATTCATAAATTCAGATGTTGCATAATAATCTGCTGCCACTAATAAAGAATATAAAAGCCTTGTCCACGCATACAAATAAATATTCTTTTCATTACTTTGATATGCCATTCTATTAAGCCATTCATCACGTTTTCTAAGCTTTACAACCGGCTCTTTGTATAACTCCTGTTTAAACATTTCGTACCAGTCATATGCATCTTTTCCTGAATTATCACCTTCTGTATTTTTTCCAGTCAACCCACTAAAAAAATATTCCATATTATTCATATCACTATGATGCCTTGAAATTATATAAGAATAGATATACGCAAAGTCTTTAAGCACATCAGACTCATCCCTGTTAATTCTTCCATCACCTTTTGCTGTATTAATAATATCCAGAAAATAATCAAGATAAAAAATTGCCGATACAATAGAATGTCTGCTCGATATACTTTCAGGTGCATATTCCACTTTCCAGCTATTCTTCATTTTCAGCTTTTGAAATAAAGGATTTATCTTTCCAATATCGTGTAAAGTTACAACATTAACCGACATCAACTCAAATATATGTCTGGCTTCATTGGTAATATCCCCCATATACAACTGCTCAAACTTTATAAATACTGTTTCAATATGTTTAGCTTCAACAATATTAAACCAATACTTCTGACAACGCCTTGTGTGCTCTGTTAAAGTTTCTTTTTGAGTTTCATCTTCTGATAAATGTGCATAACATTCATCTCCAAATTCCGTAATACTGTCTAACGGCAGCATTAAACTTTTTATATTAAACAACATTTTCCCATCACATTCTTTACTCATACTTGTCTATGTTTCCCCTTTCTCTCACTTACATAATTAATTAAAAATGCCACATCAGACAAAATGAACTTATAATAAATTCCTATTGCCTGATGTGACACCATTAACAAAATTATTAATAAAACTCTAAAATCTTATCTTCAGTTTTATAAAGCTTATGTAACTTGTCATTATTTATATCTACTAACATATTAGTATAACAAAAGTCTGCATATTCATATAAGTTAGTGTATCCATTCAGAGCAATCGGCAATTTTTCAGCATACTTAAACACTTCTATATCATCCTCATCATCAGGCATAATTAAACTGCCTGTTTCCTTTAAAAACATACTAGATATAACTGTTTCTTTTAATGTTATTTCCTCAACAACAACTTTTTCTACATTTGTAATATCTGCTGGATGATCGTTTTTACCAAGATAAGGAAAATAAACGCACTTTCCTTGTTGTAAAAATCCAGCCAGTTTCTCGGCTTCTTCACAATCAATCAGTACATATATATCCCACACTGGATTCTCTAACCATTGCTCTTTTATAATAAGATTACCGCCCTGTTCAGCACTTGCATAACCTACTGAATTATTAAATATCTGGACTTTCTTAGGTATATATCCACGTTCATTTTTAGGCACAACTGACACTTTTATATGTCTTAATTTTTCATAGAATGCAGGATAATCAACTTCTATAGGATGCCCCTTCTTTTCCTTTTTCCATTCTTTCTGTGCGTATCCACCATACCCTAATATTGCACCAAATATTCCTAACAAAGCAACCTTATGTATATGGCTATATGTAAAATAATAATAGGCATTAACTTCCGGTTTCTTAAAAAAGGCATTTCTGCCACTTAATGTAAATTTAACAGCCTCCATACATTACACCTCTTTTTGTGTAATAATGTCATAAAGCTTCTCCCCTTTAATTCCAGATACAAGCTTAGTGGTATGTGGATTAAAGTAAACTTCAACGTCCTTTATTCTATCTCCGATATTATTAAGTATTTCTGCAACTCCACTTATATCTATTGTATTAAGTTTATCACCTTTTTCAAAGCTTATGTACTCAGATAAGTTAGGAAGATATGTATCTATCTCTGTCTCTATAAATATTGCAAATTCATTCTCGCAGCCTTCTTTAGCATTAGTTGCATAAGCTGTTGCACTTACTAAAGCAGTTCTTTTAAAGTTCTCATATTCTTCCTCTGTATATCCGTCTGTAACTCCAAGACTTACCAGTTCCTTATATGCAAGCGGGTTAATTACAAATGGATAAAAATAATGTGCTTCATCGCTTGTAATTTTTGTTCCTAATGTTGAATTCTTTGCCTCTTCATTTTTCTCGCTGTCTTTACTTGCATCTCTGAATGGAGAAAGTATCTGCTGTTCTTCTGCATTCGTTTCCTTATATTTATTAAAGCCTTGTCCAAACTGAACTGCTCCTGTTATCGAAAAGTTATTCTTTGCTTCCGCAAATGTTGCTCCAAAATTCTTAACATCTACAGCAGACATAAGATTGGTAAGAACTTCTTTAGAATTATTGCACTCTTTCAAGTCTCCAACATTAAATAATTCTTCATAACGCTCTTTTAATGAATTTGGTACAAGTGATCCATCCTTGGAAAACTTCATAGACTTAATATATAATACTTTCTTTCCCTCATCGTTCCACATTTTCTTCATAGGATACTTTAAAGCTTTATCACTTCCGTACACATCTCCATTCTGCATACTCTTTGGATAGCCTGTAAAATCTGCATTCCAATTAGCCATAATTGAAGAAATTCCTATAACTCCATATACTCTCTTATCCATATAAATCCTCATTTCTGTGCACGTTTTCTATACATAACAAATTTGTGCTAAGTGCACTAAAGCACAAATTCTGCGTATGAAAAATATATTTTTCACACTAATTGTTCTCCTCTGACTTCTTTGACTCGTATATAAGATTATTACTTATATATCCCGCTATTATATCTTCACTTCTAACTTTTCCATCTGGTACAGCAGAAATAATCATTGTATACATCTTATCAAATCTTTTATAATTATCTTTTATTGCATAATCATATTTTTTAAAAAACTGTTTCAATCTATTTTTTATTACACTATCATTGGAAGCATTAAAAAATGGATTGGCTAACGAATGATTTTTATCTTTTGATTTACTTAATGAAATATAATACCTTACGAGCTGACCAACAGCATAATAATATTCGCTTTCACTTTCTATCTGACTATATTCATCCTCATTAATCTTTCTGCTAAGACTATTTCTTATATCAATATATCTGTCTTTCATATCATTCCCTCCAAAATACATATCTAACGATTTCATCAGATTAAACTGCTTAACCGCTTTTCCCATATAACTATTAGTAATTGAACTCTTAATAATATTCATACTTACTAAATGTAGAACTCTTTGTATGTCCTTACTCTGACCCTTATAAAGCCACGCAAATATAGCATTCCTTGATAAAAATATATTTTTCTTTAAAATACTATCTATATTTATTTTTTTAATTTGCTCTTCATCCGAAAAGAAATTGCCCGACAACCACTTAGAAAATAATACTTCATTAATTACAGCAAGTAATTCTTTCTTATTACCATATTTCCTATATTGTTCATCTGTAACATCATCTTCCAAAACATTAGAATATACAAATGGCTTATAAAGATTATACTTGTAATCAACTATAGTATCCTGATGTTCTATCGCTATTTCCTTACCTTTTTGAATTTGTAAAAAGTACCCTGAGAAATCCCCTTCAATAAATTCTCCATTTTTCAAAGCTGTAATTCCACTTTTGTTATACTTGCTATGAAGAACTGAATTATCAAAAAACAAATTTGTATTACCTTTATTAGCTTCGTTCATAAGATAATCAAAAAACATTCTCTGAACAGCTGCACTTTGGGGAGACAGCAAGTATGGAACTGTTTTCTTTCGTGTCTTGTGTTCCATATATGGTTTCTTTGAGTTCAATGCAAGATTATCATTAGGAAGACCTAGTATCTGCCCATCAATTTCGATATTATAATCATTCTTATTATAAATTTTAGTCATAAGATAACGTTGTTCTTCCCTAACATACAGTTCTTTATCATCTTCAAAAAATATCTTAAGATAATTCTTGCCTGTTAACTCTATCCCCATATCTTTAAGCTTAAATATATTCTGTTTTATCCAGTTTCTTGAATATTCCAGCTTTTCCTGATTAACATCGCCTACCTTTTCAGCTATATAATCATACATTTTCGCATCCTGAACATTTTTGTACTTTGCTCTTGGATTTTTTAATACATCATAATATCTGTCAATCGCCTGCATATCAAGCTTTCCATTATCCAGACTATCCTGCTTCACCCAGAACGACAAATAACTATTGGAATGTATTACTTTTTTCGGATCTTGTGGCTTGTCCATACTTACCAGTCTGCTATGGTAATCATAAAACTTAATGTCATCATCTAATTGACTACCGCTTATCATACCGTTTAATGTTCTTGTCTTCTTATCAAGCTTAAATGACCTGCTCTTTAACGTTCCATCCTTCTGCACAACAATATAATCACCATCTGCCGGAATATAGCTATCTAATATAAATTTTTCCCGATTTCCAAATTGCTTTTCGGTCTTTTCAAGCTCCCTGGCAAATATTTCAATGCAATCTTTTAACAAACATATCCACCTCCATCATCTTAATATTTTGTAATAT
>ERZ780090.623-NODE-623-length-13556-cov-6.99319_pt1 | contig 13556 bp, 9 predicted proteins | sample MGYA00433086_ERZ780090 | MGnify/ENA primary metagenome ERZ780090 (study PRJEB29588, sample SAMEA1972002) | human gut metagenome | biome: human gut; feature: human-associated habitat; material: faeces | place: Denmark | collected 2008/2010 ...
AACGTTGGAAGAGGCGGTTACATTGATGTCCGAAGAGAAAAATAACGGACGTATGAATAAGTATGCGGCTCGTGCATTGCTGGCTCGTATCTACTTGTATCATGACGATAACCGGAAAGCATTTGATTTGGCGGACCAACTGATTAAGGATGCGGATACATCGGGAAGTTATGCACTTTATCCGCATGAGAAGTATGTGGCTGCCTGGTCGGTAGAAGCCAAGTTTGGTTCAGAATCGTTTTTTGAGATAGCCAATAGTGTGGATGATACTCCAGGACGGGATTCATGGGGATATTTATTGAATTGGTATGGCTATCAGAAGGGGTTTGTCACTCAGAAATATGCGGAGCAAATGCTGGCTGATCCCGGAGATGTGCGCGGGCAGTTGCTGGAGGAGAATAAATATGCGGGGAAAACGGTATGGTGGTTGTACAAACTGAGAGGGACGGACCTGAAGACTGCACCGCTGGAATGTAACAATGTGGTACTTCGTCTGTCCGAGGTGTACCTGATTGCCGCTGAGGCTGGTTGTAAGTTGGGCGGTGATGCTGCGGTTCAGGGACTTGGTTATTTGAATGAGATTGTGAAGCGGGGCAATCCCGATAACGAAGTGACAATGGCTGACTATACCTTGGACCGTGTGTTGGATGAGCGAAGTAAGGAGCTGGTAGGTGAAGGACATCGTTTCTTTGATTTGCTGCGCAATGGCAAGACTATTGTCCGTAAAGGAGGATATCATCTTCCCAGTGTGGACGAAGAGGTGGATTGGGATTTTTACAAGTGTGTGCTGCCGATACCTGAAGACCAGTTTATCTTTAGTCCTGAGATGGAACAGAATCCGGGATATCCCAAGAATTGACATGCTATTAATCATTATTTAAATATATACGTATGAAAAACAGAATAGTAATATTTGTGGTATTTGTGTGTTGCTTATGGACTATGCCGGGAATAGTACGGGCGCAGTTGTCTGTTCATCAGTTTGACCAGTTAATGAAAAAGATTGATGATGTCCTGTGGTACGAGAAAGTGGGTGATATTGCCCATGTAGATAAGGTGATATTATGTGGACCACCGCGTTGGAAGGAGTCCAATCCCACTTCGATGAGTGCTGGTAACGAACTTAAATTCAGAGCATACATTTTTATTCCCAAAAGTGTGAAGGAAAACAAGAAATATCCGTTGATCGTATTTCCTCACAGTGGGGTACATGCCGATATGGACACCTATTATGCCCATATCATCCGTGAGCTGATAGCGCAGGAATACATCGTGGTGGCAGCGGACTACCGGGGAAGCACCGGATACGGAGCGGGAACATACAATAATATAGATTATGGTGGATTGGAAAACGAAGACGTGTACATCAGCCGTAACTATATGGTGGATAATTTCGATATTGTGGATGGTAGTCGTGTGGGTATCATGGGATGGAGTCATGGTGGTATGATTACACTGATGAACCTTTTCAATTATCCGGGACAATATAAATGTGGTTTTGCAGGCGTTCCGGTTTCGGATGTAATCATGCGTATGGGATATGCCAGCGACAGTTATCGCAAAATCTTCTCGGCCAAGAATCATATCGGGCAGACTGCCAAGGACAATATTGCGGAATACAAACGGCGCTCTCCTGTGTGGCATGCGGAGAAGTTGAAAGATCCGTTACTTATCTATACTAATACCAGTGATGATGATGTGAATGTAGTCGAGGTGGAATCAATGATCCGTGCCTTGAAAGCAGAAGGCAAAAAATTTGAATATAAGATATTTGAGCGTGCTCCCGGTGCGCATAGTTTTGATCGGTTAGATACTTATGAGTCAAGCAAGATTCGTCTGGACATTTATAAGTTCATGGGGCGTTACCTGAAGCCCAATAAACCATTCGGTTCAGTGAAAGAATTGCGTAAAGCAGCTTATAAGTTCTGATAATTAACTTGGTGACAGGATAATGGAGGGCTGGTTGCTTCATGTAATGGGGCAACCGGCCTTTTTATGACTCTTCGGATGGATAAAAATGAGTGAATATTCATCTTGTATAAAAGATAAGTGGAAATATGGATAAAGTGTACGGATAATAAGTGATAATTAAACTTTTTGAATAGCTTGGCGGCTTGTTAGCTTTTAGAACGTAGTTATACATTGGTAATGAGAAATAGATCATGAAAAACACACGCTTATTATTTGTTATTTGGATGTTGTTCTTGGTTTTACCTCAGGGGTATTCACAAGAGAAAAAGGAAGATTCATCCGTATTGGGGCAAGTGAACGGCTTTTTGAGTAAACATGTGAAGCTGACTGCCTACGGTCAGTTCGGTTATAGCTATACGGACAGGAAAGACTTGGATGTGAGTCAGGCGGACAATCAGTTTTTTGGAAGGCTGGGGATGCTGATCCTTTCGGGAGATATCACGGATAAACTGTCGTGGATGGTTCAGTATGAACTGTTTACTTCACAGCTGCTGAAACTCTATGCTTGTTACAAACCGTATTCTTTTTTTCAGGTCAAAATAGGTCGGATGAAGACCTGTTTTACATTAGAGAACCAGATGTCACCTTCGGTTTATGAAACGGTAAACTTCAGTCGTGTCATTGAGCGTCTGGCAGGTTTCAGTGGAGATGTATGTGGGAACCAGGGTGGCCGTGATATGGGTTTGCAGGTGGGTGGTGAGTTGTTCAAGACCTCTGTCGACGATTATTTTCTGGAATATCGGGTAGGTGTATACAATGGTTCCGGACTCAGCATGAAAGATCATAATGATGCAAAGGATTTTGCCGCATGGTTCACTGTGCAGCCTGTCAAAGGATTGAAGATGGGTGCGTCTGCCTATATCGGAAAATTGAATGATGATTATACGGTGGTAAATGATGAAACGGGGGAAGAAACCATTTATAATACAAATATGAAACGTAACCGCATGGCGCTGAGTACCTGTTATCAGACCCATCGGTTGACTTGCAGGGGGGGGGAATATTTGTGGGGAAAAGATGGTAGTATCAACCGCAGAGTTTTTTATGCTTTAGGATATTGGTTTGCCATTCCCTCCCGATTGGCGGTTGTGGCAAAATTGGAACGCTATGAAGCTGATACGGCAGTTTCTGATTCAGAAATGATTTATACAGTGGGAGGCGCTTATTATATAACGCCGAAAACGCGTATCATGCTGAATTATGCGCATTTTAGTTATGAAAAGAGTGTTTCTGTCAATGAACTTTGGGCGATGTCTCAAATAGGTTTCTGATAGTACAATATGCAATGTTTGTATTGTGTCTTTTTATACCTTGTCGTGTTTTATAGGTTGCTCAAAGTCATAAAGACTTTGGATGTTAGGTCTTTTTCTATATTTTTTCTTCACTATTTCTGAAAGTAAATATTGAATCTTTTGACTGAAATAGTGAGAGCGTGAAGCAGAACTTGGCACAAGATTTCACAGAACTTGGTGCAGGATCCGGCAGAACTTGTATCAAGATTCCAGATACTATGGTAGGGAAAAATACAGCTTTTTGAAACCGGACAAGGATCCTTGGACAACCTTTCCCCATAATTATCGGGTAAGTCTTCATCTCTACTATTTGTCTACTGCCCTGTAAACGAGGGCTTAAAGCATAAAAAAAGCAGTTACATTTTACTGTAACTGCTTTAAAGTGAAAAACTTACTTTGGTGGTGCCACCAGGAATCGAACCTTTTGTTTCGGTTTATTCTAATTCCTTGAATGACTGCACATTCTCGCTTTATCTTTTATGAAAGCCATTGAATTAGCCTTACGCCAAATTCATTGCTTTTCTTTATCAATTCAACATCCATTATCTCTTTGACGTTGCAAAGATAGTGAAAAAGTTCAATTCCTGCAAATAAATGCACCTTTTTTAAGGGAGAATTAACTAATCCTCTTTGGGTCTCAGATTTGTTGCAAAATAATATGGCTTTGATGGATTTTTATCTTGTGGCCGACTGTTTACAACGAATGTTACCTCTTCATCTTCATAAAACTCATTTAGCTCGCATCTCTCAATTGGAAGATCATAGGAAAATAGTTTACACCTGATTTTCTTACGATTTTTATCCAATATTATCACCCCCTCACACTCTTGCTCCTCTTTCTGATTTTCGGTTGTCCCTAAGTTTGCAAAGACTAATCTTTTTTTAGTCCCATCTTTAATTTTCGACAAATCTAAGTACCCAACTTGTTTTATACCCATCGTTGTTGTAGCACTATCGTCAGACAAGTCAATCCCGTTTTTGTTCTTTTCTATTAAATCTTCCGTTGAGATGGAATCTTCTTCTGTCTTTTCGTCTGTAGACTCCATTACTATGTCTTGTTTATAAAAACCTAGGCCATTGAATCGGAATCCGATAATTCCCTCTATTCTGGTTATATTAATATCAGCGTCATCAAATTTTTTATCTTTTGCTGCAAAACTCGCTTCCAACCCACAATCTAGTTTTGCTTTTCCACGCCTTCGATTTGATTGGGATACATTTATTATTGTTCCTTGGACAAAACTTGCCTTGTCTTTATCTTCTGTTATACAATCTAAACCTTGTGGTTTCGACGTTCTATAATATAAATAGGCATAAGTATCATACTCTTTTTGATCGGCCGCCTCACAATATTTCCTCGTTTTTCGGCAAACTTCATCATAACGTTTCATAAGACCTTCATTAGCATGTCCTTCATTTAATATTTGAACAGCATAAAAGACCATGAAATAATAATTGATCCATAGGTGTTCTTCGTTACTCTTTGCAGATCTTTCCCACTCCTTAACTAACTCGATTGCATATTGTATAATATGATCAGTACGACTATTGAATATTATGAGGTTCAATAGTTTTTCATAAGCACCAGAGATGCCCTTCCTTGCATTATATCTCGTTACCTCCTCTATTCTTGATATGTATCTATCATTTAATTTATTGATGCTCGCTCTTATTTTCTTCCGTTCTAATGATATAACAGTATCGTAGAGGCGACATCCGTAAATTATTTTAAGCTTTTCGTCTTTTGTCGATTCTAATTTCTTATCATACTTATCAAAATAATCTTTTCCTTCACCGCCATTAAGTTTCTTTCTGAAGTCATCTAGTATGTTAAAAATTTTGATAAGATTATAGTCTGAATTAGTGCGTGTATCTTTTGCTTCTTCAGGAAAATGTTTCGCTATTTTTGAACATGCATCTAAATAGTCCAAATATATATCCTGATAGATTTTGTCTGTTTCACAGAAAGTCCAGTCTTTGTATTGCTTATACTTCTGCGTAATATTTAAAACAGCTTTAAGCATTTGTGCTTTAGTGACAAGACCATAAGCACTTGTTGGATCTAGTTCTGTTGACATATCACAATTTTCACAACAAATATTGCAATATCGTAAAACGCATTTATAATGATTCAGTGTAAAAGAGTCAGAACTTGCACTCAATAATATATATCTTAACACGCCAATCTTTCGATAATAAAGAACTCCTAAAGATTGATAAACTAACGCATCGAACAAGTTGCCTTTTTTTTCTTCAAGTAGTTCTAAAAGTTTATTTTCGGATTCAGTGAAGGACTTTCCTTCATGCGATTCTTTATCTTCAAAATAAGCTTTATTGTATAAGAATTGCGCATAACTTAGAAGGCAATTTTCGTCATTTCCGAAATAGGACACAAGCAATTTGTAGACTTCAAGGATGGTTTCAGAATCACACCTATTATCCTTAAAAAAACTTGAAACCTTTTCATTTAGACAGGTCTCCTTTTGAGACTCATCCGGCTCGAAGTCAGGCCTTTTAAGAAATATGTCATAAACGTACTTCATTTTATCGATAGCATCCCACTTAGATATATGTTTAAGATAATCAGCTGCTATATCATAGATTCCAATATTACTATTGTGAATAATGGATCGAGCAAACAGAGAAAATCTAGGTCTGATACGTCCTGTTCGCTTCCCCTCATCATTATGTTCCACATCAAATAGTTTTCTGAATGCTTCTTTGGAGGATTTGGACATCGAATTTAACAAATTCCATATATTCTTTTTTTCTAAGTTTTCAAATACAGAATCGGTAAAACCAGTAGAAACATATCTGTCATAGTCGTACACATATAAAGATGCTACAGAAATCAATATTGAAAAACTTTCAATTACACCTTGATCTTTCTGATCTATCTTTTTCATCCACTCTTGAACATAGTCATCTATGCTTTGAGTATTATTGAAATCTTTTAATGAAAGTGGAAAATCAATCACATTGTTCAAGTTCATTCTAGAAATACCAGTGCAACGTTTCTCATAAAGACGATTAAAATTAGGTTTCTCATCTGGCATGAGAGATTCCTTAATGGTTAAACAATGCATCCCTTTTGAGATTGAATCATAAGTGACACGAACTATGGATACATTATAAGTAGGTTTTATATATGATTTTTTTAGTTCCTCTACCTTTTCATCAGAAATGGTACGATCAATGAAAATGATCAACATTCTTGTTGACAATTTATTCTCAATAAGGTCGCTTAATTGTTTAAATATTACACTGCTTGTATTTCTTAACTCACTCAAAAAAACGACATAACATTTACCAGAAATGTATGCATCTTTATTAATCAAATCATATGCCAACCGTCTGGCTACGGTTGTACCACCACTGCAAGGGCGATGGCTGATATATCCAACAAACTTGTCTCCTCGCTTTACATATTCAGCTATCTTCTTATAAAAATTATCATAGCCATTTCTTTTCACATCAATATCTGCATATAGCTCATTCCAGGTTATCCTCCCACCAGAACAGAATCCAGCATCTAAATTCTTTTTTTCTTGAGATAAAGGAGTCTCTGGTACGCATTCAATGCCATAAGCTGCAAGTTTATTCACAGTCTCTGTAGAAACCTCAGAACATCTAGATGTAAATTCAGACGTTTTCCCTAATATATTACAGCCTAGAGAACTAAAGTAACGGGCTAGTTGATTTTGAACTACAACATATTCTTTTACTTCTGCATCAATCTCCTCATTTTTAGTTTTATCATCTATTATTTCCTTTTTTGAAGATAAAAATCTGAAAATTGTAGTATTCTCAGGAAGATCGCTAAACTTATACAATATTTGGGGGAATTTAGACTGGCTATACAAATCAATAATCACGATTTCTCCTTCTGGCTTTTGAGAATTTAACTCGCATATTTTTTCCTTAATTTTAGGTAAATAGGCACGCCTCCATTTTTTTACTTGGTCTTCCGAACAAGGTTCTGTATTTGTTGTATTTCCATTTGCTTCAATCCAATAAGTAATCTTATCGCCATTTGTTTCAACCTCGGAATAAAGCATTTGGCGTTTTTCTCTCCACATTTCCTTTATCGTGTTATACAAACCACTTTCTGTTTGTGTCTTTGGATCAAAATCGATGACCATATTCCAACCGATTTTTGCCAATGATACTTTAAGCTCTGGTTTTAAGGTTGAAGATACGACAAGAATGTATTTTTTTCCATATTCATGATTGAAGTCACCTTCCAACTCATACAGTTCTTTTAAACTTTCATCTTCTGATATTAATTGCTCAAGTTCTATATCGTTTTTTACATTTTCTTCTATGACAGTATTCTCAAACGGTAATATTTTTTTAAATTGGGATAGTTTATCTTGACAAATATCAATTATGCTACGTACCCAGCCAAAATAATAACTAAATAAAGTAGAAGCATAAAAAAAACTTTGTTTAGCAGTAGGTACCGGATGAGAAGCGTCCGTGTTTAGAGGAGCATAGAGATTATTATAGCATTCTTTAATTTTGTTGTAAATCTGATTTTTCCCATCTTCTTTCTCATCCTTTTTGCATAAAAGGACAGAAGCTAATTGACCTAAATCAGTAGAATCATACTTATGACCATAGGTCGGAGTCGCATTCAAAGGCTCTTCTTTAATTTTAAGATTGTCATCAAGACTCTTATCCCATACTTTAAAATATGCATGTGATAATTTATCTTTGTTATTAAATAAGGAGTTTGCATTGGGCACATATACAAAAATAAGGAGTTTGCACAATGCTTCAGCTGCGACCCTCAACTCTTGTACAGGCTCGTTATTATTATTGGAATATTGAAAATGAACATGCTCATGCAAACTGAAAAATATTTTAAAACGCTCTCTTAGTAGGTCATCTTCTATTTGAGACAAATACAATCTCAATTTATCTGAATATACTTTGTACTCTTTCATCTTTGTTTTAATGGTTGTTATTGCAAAATTATTATTTTAATCCATAATATGGAATCACATTTATTCCTAATGAGTAATTTAGAGCCTGTTTAAAGATGTCTGAATTTTTTTTTAAGAAGTTTCCATATCAGCCCAATTGTATCTTTCTTTGAAGTGACCAAACTTTAAAAAAGATGTATCAGACTGATTTAACGGAAACCGAGTGGCAATATATAACAAAAGTGTTGAACCTGCAAGAAAAAAAGTGAAAATATGATTTACGGTTTATTTGGAATGCTATATTTTAGTCAAGACAGGGTGTCAGTGGCGTATGCTTTCCCTTGACTTTCCCAAATGGCAGTTGGTCTATTACTATTATCGCAAATGGGCTTCCCCATTGAACTTTGACTTGTTACTGGAAAAATTACGTGGTCATGTACGAGTGAAGCGCGGTCAAAGCATGGAACCAAGTGTTGGCATCATGGACAGTCAAAGTGTAAAATGGGGTAACAACGCTTCCTTGAACGGTGTTGATGGAAATAAAAAGGTAAAAGACATAAAACGCCATACCATAGTGGACAAAAATGGCTTTCTTATTGCCGTTATGGTTACCATAGTCAATATGCATGACAGTAAAGCGTCCAATTTGTTGATGAGGGTTCTTAAAGAAATGTGCTTCGGGGTGAAAGTAATTCTGGCTGATGGAGGCTACAAGGGAGAACTTGTCGATAACATAAAAAAGAAGTTCGGCTATATCATTCAGGTTGTTATCAGTGCATATAAGAAGCAAGGATTCAGACTCATTCAAAAAATGGATTGTAGAAAGAACATTTTCATGGATGGATTACAATAGAAGACTATGCCGAAACTATGAACTGACATTTGATTCGGCAGAGGAAATAGTTAAAATAGCCACTATAAAATTATTATTGAGGAAAATTTAAACAAACTCTTACAAATATACAATTTTATCATAATAATTCGTGCGAAACATGGCTCTTTCATTTAAAATAAAAATTTAGACAAAGCATCCCTTACCCGAACCAATTCGATTCGGGTAATTTGCTATAGTTGTATTTCAGAGAGTCGTCTTTGTGTCAAAATCTGATTTTTTCATTTTTGGCATAAAAACCGAATCAATCTGTTAAAACTCATTGAAACAGATCTCATAAGTTCGACCATACCTTTTCTTTTGTCAGATCGCTTTTTTCGAAGTCCCTTTCATATGGAAAACACGGAGTAAACCATGATTGAGTCAAGGTTACGCGCAGACCAGATGGACCGGCGTTTCACCTTGTCCTAGAGAAGATTGAAGTCCGGCCCCCAGTGCATGCTTTCGATAGACCAGTGACTGCGCACATAAGAACCCAGTCGCGGCGTATCCGTCGGCATGCTTGTCACATACAGCCGTTTTTCGTGGGTATGCGTGCCTGTGGATTTTTTGACTGTGTCGGATTCACACTCTACAATCGTCATCTTTCCTCCCCACCTCTCTTTTTCGGCGATAATTTCAAGTCCGTCATATATGTTATAGGTTCTTGTCTCTATTCTTCCATGACCGAGTTCGGGACCTTCCGTATAGAAATACAGCGATATGCGCCCTTTGATCCTGTCCTCCACCCCATAACACAGCGATCGCTAGTTCGCTTTGGGTTCTATAAGGAAATCACCTCCTTTCCTCCTGATTATATCGATGATGTCTTTCTGCATTGACATGGCATCGGCGGTGACAATCTTTCCTGATATAACTATTTTGTCGGTTAGAAGGGGAACCGCCTTTATTTCGTTGCTTTTTTCCTGACAGGCTTCCGTTACTAGCATCATGCCTGTGTTGAAAGAGTAAGCCGATACTATATCCGGATTGCGACCGTTTTCCAGGACAGTGCCCCGTTCGGCTTTGCCGTCCACACAGATTATTTCTTTTCCACGGCTTGATTTAATCAGTTTCCTATGAAATGTTTCCACAGAATGTTGCATCTTGTCGGCCATTGCCAGATCATCGATGCCCTGCTCAACACGGCAAAGAGCCGCTTCGGATGGCATCCCGTTCCTGAACATACCCATTTCCCGGAACTTATTGATGTTGTGTCTGCCGAATTCTATTATATCGGCGCATCCTACATACCCGCAGGCACGACCGGATATCATCAGGATGATAATGTCATCGAATCGATGGCGGATGTTTCCTTTGTCTGACCTGCAGAAGTCCGGGGCTGATGCAGCAAAATCCATCAGTTTTTCCAGAATACTGCCCGGAGATACAAATCTATTTTGCAATTTCGCGGTGTGATTGACTGTATATGCTTCAATTGAACGTACTTGGTCGAGTGGCTTTATTATTTGCGTAACTGTTTGATTTTCACCTATAAAGTTACGAAAATATACCTCTCAACTAAATTTTTAAGACACTTATTGCGTTGAATATAAGAGATATAAGCTCTCGGAGACGGGTATTACCAACCTATGTTTTAGACTTGATTTAAAGTGGCTCGCGGCCAAAGGACAGCCTCATGAAAGTGGTTGTACCTGCTATAAAATAGTATCCTTTCCGAAAGTCAGAGGAAATCTTAAATGAAAGATCCGTGCGCAATGTTTCTATTGTGATATGTTTTGATAATTCTTGAATTTTTCTTAATTTTGTATCTATTGAAAGCCTTTAGCTAATTAGTGATTGTAGAACCTCTTATGATTATATGATGGATTTAATTTTTATAATTGGAATCGGCCTTCTTTTCACATTGTTAGTCGTGATAGTAGGCATTTATGGCTACCTGCGGATTTTCCCCTGGAGACAAACCGTCCTCTCTTTTAGATCTAATTCATATTGTGAGCCAGATATTCATTTTGCAAAAATCAGAGAACTGGAAGAACAACTGGAAATAGAACGGAAAGCAAAGAAATTTTACAATACCTTATATATATTGTTTGTCATTGTCAATTCGGTTGTCGGTGTTTTGCTAGTATCGGGGTTCATCCAGCAAAAAATAAATCCTTTATTATTGGGCTGGATTGGAATTATCTCTTTGATTTTTACTTTGCTGAACTTTATTATCAGACCGGAAGAAAAAAGGAAGCTGGTGACAAGTAGAATGGCGAAACTTAAATCAGTGATACGTGAATGTAAGGATTTGATAGGAAAATATAACTCTTTGAATTATGCTCCGGGTGTGCTTCGGTATGAAGATGTTTGTGATACAATCTTGAATATGGGCAATGACTGTCTGGAAGAATTGGACAAGGAATATTTCATCTAAGAATTGTTTAAATTTTTATATTATGAATCCAAAGGATGTAGAGAAAATGCTAAGATCCAATCCGGACGTAATAGAAATGAGACGAGGGTTGGAAAATTCCTTTAATTCAATGTTGAAGAATACATTTGAATGGGGATTTTGGGACTTTGACAAGAAGGTAAAATTAACTATTGTCCCTGACCTGAGCTTTAATGCTACTGCACGAAAGGGATTTATTAATGAAATTCAAATCAATATCGGAGTAGTGCCTTTACTCCAAGCTTTGGCTATTAATGTGGCAAAGCTGGACTATGTATGGCCGGATATTCCGTTTGAACCGAAATTTGACCAGGATGAGTCCGTAAAGAATATATATGATATCATCAATGCTTTTTATTATGAAATTGATAAATATGAGCTGGATGATACGCATATAACTTTGATGATGGATAATGAGGTGTTGGGAATCCGATCGGAAATGTCCTATTCTATTTATAAGTTCATGTGGTATTTTCTTATTTTTCATGAGTACGCGCATCTTCTTTGCAAACATTCCACGTTGTTGGGGATTAGTCACCTTCGTGAACTGAATATGGAAGAAGGCACTCTTTCTAATTCAAAGGATGAGGAACCGACCAATAGAGACATGAGGTGGCAGTGGGCCGAACTGGAAGCTGATAGTTTAGCTTCTTTATTATTGGTAGAAACTTTGAAGCTAGAGTCTCTTCCCGATTATGGAAACGAAGAATGGTCGATTGAAGATGGGAAGGTGGCATTGTTAAAAGGAATTTTCCTTTCTATTGGTTTGATGTTCCTTATGTTTTCTTATAAATCTAATTCTATCAGTGGTAACAGATTGAAAAAACATCCACATCCGGGAGTGAGAATAGCAAATGCTTTTGATGTGACAGCCAATTATCTGGAAGCCTCGAAGATCATGAAGCTTGATATCTGTCAGAAGGCAATGGAGGAAGTGTTGGCCATGCTTATACCCATGGGGGAAGAACTGGGCATTGAGGTGTTCAGGGTGATATATGATAATCTCGATTCACTAAAAGATGAAATTATAACCATAAGGAAATCAGTCGGAGATGAATGGGTCAATAAGAATTATAAGGAAATGGCTGATATTCTTATTTCATTAAAAACAAAAATGTCAATGTTTTAGCAGAAAAAGCAGATTTTTCCATGCTGTCTTGAAAATTATTTTTCATTACAGGCCAGTGTTATTCATGAAAAATATGTGTTGTCGATTGATAAAAATGGATATTGTATTTTTCATAGTGAAGATATAGAATGGAAAAGAAGGAATAACTTTGGCTATTGGATGCAGATCTTATTCAAGTTTTTGTCATTGATAGATAAGGGTGCTATTGACTATGAGCATAATGGTTGGAAAGGATTTGATCTGAGAGGTATCGGATGGCTTGCTTCGTATGGGGAGGGAGAAGAACCAGTTATTCTATTTGACCGATTAAACTTTCTATCAGATATGTATCTGTTTTTTCAGGGCGGTATTTTTTACGATTCAGTCAGGATAAGGAACTGTAAGCCTCCTGAAACAGAAATGGATTTTAGCCTGTGTAACTATCTGTTCTCTTTGGTAGAGGATATAACTCAAGCCAGACACTCTGTATTTGTCTCTGTAATGAAAACCGGGTTGAAAAAGCGTTCTCAATTAGGAACTGCCTTGAAGGAATCCATACAGCAGGGAGTGCAAGTGGTTGTGTTCGTGAAAAACAAGATTACAGAAGCAGAGTGGTTGCAAAGGGAGGGGGTGACGGTTCGTGTATCCGAACATTTGACTTTTCAGTTGGTAATGATTGATAAAAAAAGATTTGGTATGGCAGCATCAATTATATGGGTTATGCCACGGAAGAAGATTATGTGGTAAGGTTTTCTGATGAACACTTGACAGCGGAAATGCTGGATGTGTTGTATGGTGTGAGTAGTTTTTTTAGGGGAAGTTTGCATAACAATTAAGCGTTATACTGATGAAAAAGCCACTTATACAAGTTCCCATACAATTTGTGTCTCTTTATTTGTTTTCTGATTTCCGTTTATATAAATTTGCATATTGAATAACTGATAACTTGAAATTATGGATGCTTTTGATGTAGTAATACCGACTT
>ERZ780090.627-NODE-627-length-13460-cov-20.4468_pt1 | contig 13460 bp, 12 predicted proteins | sample MGYA00433086_ERZ780090 | MGnify/ENA primary metagenome ERZ780090 (study PRJEB29588, sample SAMEA1972002) | human gut metagenome | biome: human gut; feature: human-associated habitat; material: faeces | place: Denmark | collected 2008/2010 ...
GTGAGCGTATTTCGTCGTTTTTATTATCCGCACCCTAACAATCTGTGTATTTCCGTGAAATTTGTGGGAGAATACTCTGCAGTAAATTCTGTGAGTTCTGTGTGTTCTGTGTGAGAATATTACTACGGAGGGGGCTTCGGGGGACTTGCAGGGGGTGCAGTTGCCTCCGCTCGGCTTTGCCGCTTGCCAGAGTAAAAATGCCTAATAATCACATAGGAGGGTGTGTTAAAACTACAAAATAGAGGCGAAGGGCTAATCGTAGGAGGCTACGGCATTAGCTTTCCGCTACGCGCCGCTGACTTTCAGTTCCTGCCGTAGCCATTGCAAATAGTTGTAATGTTTTGTCTTTTTGTTGTTAATGGAGGGGTGCAAAACTCGCAGGCGTCACGCCCCGAAGGGGCAGCACCACATAGCCCAGGGCAGCGCCTTACCCTTTATACACATCTTTGACAATTCTCAACATCTCACGTATGATTCTTTCAACTCCGCCGGCAGTTTCTTGTATTTGCGCTCACGGCATCCGGGATTTCCCTCTTCACGGTTCCACAAATGTATATGAGTGAAGCCATAAGGAGTAAAGGTCTCCGGATCAACCGCAAGTGTAGGATGGAGGAAACAGCCTGTCTCACCATTAGAGACACAGCCTGGAGTTTTCCCCTTTTTATGCATGCGGAGATTGTGACCGTTATAATTTATCTCACATGTATCTTGAAGACAGAGTACATGTGTGCAATGGCTTTCAGCCATTCGCGCCTTGCAAGCGTCCGCATAGGCACTAACAATAGATTCCATTGTAACCTTGGGATTGTTGAACATTCTGTATGTAGCAGTTTTATCCGCAAAGTTACTAAAAATTCTATTTATGACGGAGTTGCCTGTGGCAATCATCTTCGATAATGTCAAATTAGCTCTTGCGCTAATCCGCTTGTTGTTAAATGTCAGACTCGTAAATGGGGAACTTTTCATCTGACAAATATACAGAATTCCAATGATTTCAAAGAACAAAAGATGTGTATAAAGGGTAGGGCGCTGCCCTGGGCTATGTGATTGTTGGGCTTTCAGCCCGCATAGTATACAGGCAAGCTCCTTTAGTAAATATTGCTATAAAACACTGAACAACAAAACAATATAAGGGTGAATAATTGTTTACCGGACAGCAATAATTCAAATCATAAGCATCTATGATTTCTTGCTTAATTTGTCATGTTGAGGAACCGCAAGTGCGGTGTATGAGAGGTCGGAAAACGAAAGTAGGAAGAAAACAACTTCGTTTTCCTCCTACTCGATGTATGATGTGTTATCCGTTCAGCTTGTTCTTGCTTCTCATGTACGTGCGCTGTCCGTAGATGGCGATCACGACAAAGCAGACGAACGGCAGCACGAACGAAACGTTCACGGCTGGCATGCCGAAGAGCTCGCCGCAGTCGATTATCGAAGCCTGGAGCGGAGGCAGAACGCTACCGCCGAGGATAGACATGATGAGACCCGCAGCGCCGAACTTGGCGTCGTCGCCCAAGCCCGTGAGCGCTATGCCGTAGATGGTGGGGAACATGAGCGACATACATGCGCTGACGCCTACCAGACAGTACAGACCGTAGATGTTCTGCAGGAAGATTACGCCGCAGACGAGTGCGCCGCCCACAATTGCGAGCGTCATAAGCAGGTGGCCGGTGTTGACGTAACGAAGCAGGAACGTGCAGATGAAACGCGAACAACAGAAGATGATCATCGCGATGATGTTGTACTGCTGCGACATCACCTCGGCTGCCTGCTCGGTCATGCCCTCAGCCATCAGTATGCGCGTGCCGTACTGGATGATGAAGGTCCAGCACATGATCTGAACGCCTACGTAGAAGAACTGCGCTATCACGCCCTCTCTGTAGTGGGGCAGCGAGAAGATGCGGCGCAGCGTCGGCACGAAGTTGATGTCGTGGTTCTTGTCTCCGTTATGCGGCATCTTCTTGAAGAGAATGAGCATGAACATGGCGAGGATAACGATGCCGATAGCAAGGTACGGACCGATGAGCACGCTCAAGTCGCTCTCCTTCACCGCCTCAAACTGTGCCTCGTTGAGCTGTGCGCGCGCCGCCGTGTCGAGCGGACTGATCTTAGCCTGGATGAAGTTCATCGCCACGAACATGCCCAGCAGCGAGCCCATCGGGTTGAACGACTGTGCAAGGTTCAGACGGCGTGTCGCTGTCTCCTCGGTTCCCATCGACAGGATGTAGGGGTTCGACGATGTCTCGAGGAACGACAGACCGCACGTCAGTATGAAGTAGGCGACAAGGAACGGATAGTATTCGCCCGTCATCTTAGCCGGATAGAACAGCAGCGCGCCGAGCGCATAAAGTCCGAGTCCGACAAGCACGCCTGCCTTGTAGCTGTAGCGGCGTATGAACATGGCTGCGGGGAACGCCATAGCGAAGTAGCCGCCGTAGAACGCCACCTGAACAAGTGCGCCGTCGGTAGCCGACATGCGGAAGATTTTGGAAAACGCCTTCACCATAGGGTTCGTGATATCGTTGGCGAAACCCCACAGGGCGAAGCATGACGTGATGAGGATGAATGGTACGACGTAGCTCACGCCGTCCTTTGATAGAATAGATTGTTTCATTTGCTTTGCTTATATTTCAATTTTACGCATCTCTGCCACCGATTCCACTTCGCCCTTGGCGAGTGCCTGACAGAGTATGTTGCCTATGGCTGTTGCCTCTACGGGTCCTGCCTCAACGGGCACGCCGAGAGCCTCTTCGGTAAGACGGTTGAGTAGCTTGTTCTGCGAACCGCCGCCGATGACGTGCAGTTTCTTTATCGGCGTGGGCAGCATCGCGTTGAGGTGTGCCGTTGCCTCGGCATACTTCGCTGCGAGCGACTGCAGCACGATGCGCGTTGTGGCAGCCTTTGTCTGCGGCACTTCGAGGCCGTGCGCGGCGCAATAGTCGCAGATAGCCGCCTGCATCGACTTCGGATTCTGAAACTCCTTTGCGTCCACCGGTATAATGGTCTTTATCTCCGCTTCTGCGGCAGCTGCGAGCAGCGTGTCATACTGCTGTTCGTCGCCTTCTTCCTTCCATTCTGTCATGAGACGCTGCAGAAACCACAGTCCGGTGATGTTCTGCAGGAACGTAATCTTGCCGCCTATGCCTCCCTCGTTGGTGAACTCAGCGCGGCGTGCTTCCTCGGTGAGTATCGGCTGGTCGAGCTCTACGCCCAGCAACGACCATGTGCCGGAACTGATGAACGCCACCGGCGACTCGTCGTCCTTAGCCGGAACCGCCGCTACGGCACTCGCCGTGTCGTGCGAACCGACTGCTATGACGTCCACTTCGCCCAGTCCGGTCTCCTCAGCGATGTCCTTGCGCAGCTTTCCGCGCACGGTGCCCGGCATAACGATAGGGCAGAAGAGGTGGCGCGGCAGCTCGAGACGGTCTATGAGTTCCCAGTCCCAGTCGCGTGTCGTGGCGTTGAGCATCTCGGATGTTGAGGCTATTGTGTACTCGGTGTTAGCTTCTCCGGTGAGGAAGTAGGAGAAGAGGTCGGGCGTGAAGAGCATCTTGTCCGCAATCTGCAGCTGCGACGAGTTGGCTTTCTTGAGGCTCAGGAGTTGGAACAGCGTGTTAATCTCCATCACCTGCGTGCCGTTCACGCTATAGTGAGCTGTGCGGTCGGTGTCGGCGAAGAACTCGTCTGTCATGCCCTGCGTACGGGCGTCGCGATAGCAGACGGGGTTGCCAATGAGGTCGCCGTTGCGGTCGATGAGTCCGAAGTCTACGCCCCATGTGTCCACGGCGATGCCCGACACCTTCAGTCCGAGTTGTGTCGCCTTGCGCAGTCCGGTCTTCATGTCCTCGAAGAGAGCCGGAAAGTCCCAGTAGACATGTTCGCCAAGGCGCACCTGTCGGTTCTGAAAGCGGTGTACGAGCTGCATCGTGAGCTGTTTCTTTCCGCCTTCCGCCGTAATGGTCCCGGCGACGACTCGTCCTGAGCCGCCGCCGAAGTCGATAGCTAAATAGGTCATATTGATAATGTTGATGTGGTGAGGGGTTGATGTGTTGATGTGTTGAGGTGTTGAGGTGTTGAGGTGTTGAGATGTTGAGGTGTTGAGGTGTTGAGATGTTGAGGTGTTGAGATGTTGAGGTGTTGAGATGTTGAGGTGTTGAGATGTTGAGGTGTTGAGGTGTTGAGATTAGATGTTGCTATTGTCACCATCTCACCATCTCACCACCTCACCATCTTTTTTATCCCTTCTTTCCCAACACGTAGCTCTCAAGGTCGTCGATTTCCTCGTTTGTCAGCGTGTTGTACTTGCCACCGCTGAGCACGATGATGCGACATGCCATCTCGAAGAACATTGCGCGCTCGAACACTTCGTCGAAGGTCTTGCCGCAAACCACCTGACCATGCTTCAGCATGAGAGCAGAGTTGTGGTTCTTCAGCGCAGCCTTAACAGCCTCTGCAAGCTCTGGTGAGCCAGGACGGAAGTAAGGTATAACCGGTATCTCGCGACCAACGTGGCACGGCACCTCAGCAGTTACGTTGAAGTCCTTCGGTGTCTCTGTCATGCACGACACTACGGTTGCGTACTTCGACTGGAAGTGGAGCACTACGTCGCAGTCGGGGCGCTCGCGGAGCACGCCGAGGTGGAAGCCGCTCTCCATAGAAGGCTTCACGCCGTTGAGCACTTCGCCGTCGCTGACGCGGCAGACAGCCACCTTCTCTTTCGGAAGTGTCGGCACCCATGAGCCTGTGCCTGAAACGAGCGCTTCGTCGCCGATGCGCCATGAGATGTTGCCACTTGAGCACAATGTCAAGCCTGCATCGCCTACGCGGTGAGCCTGACGCAGAAATTCCTGTATCTGATAATCCTGTATCATGTTTTTTCCCTTTTAAAGAAGTTGAGAATTGAGAGTTGAGAATTGAGAATTGAGAGGTATGATTACCTTTTTTTTTGGGGGGTAAATTTCAACTGTAATATATAAACAGCAAAACATATCATAACTCTCAACTCTCAACTTTCAATTCTAAATTCGACTTTCGGCTTTCAACTCTCAATTATAAATTATTTGTAAATCGGTCCGTAGTTCTTGCAAGCGCGGAAGTCAGCGCCCTCCTTGTCCATGCCGAATGCGTTCCATGAAGCCGGGCGGAAGATCTTGTCGTCCTCCACATTGTGCATGCAAACCGGAATGCGGAGCATAGAGCAGAGTGTGATGAGGTCGGCGCCTACGTGTCCGTAAGTGATTGCGCCGTGGTTAGCGCCCCAGTTGTTCATCACAGAGTAAACGTCCTTGAACGGAGCCTTGTCTGTGAGGCGCGGAACGAACCATGTTGTAGGCCATGTCGGGTCGGTGCGCTTGTCGAGAACAGCGTGGATCTCGGGGTCAACGTCTACGGTCCATCCCTCTGCGAGCTGCAGAACCGGGCCGAGTCCCTTCACGAGGTTCAGGCGAACCATTGTAACGGGCATGCCGCCGCGTGTGAGGAAGTTAGAAGAGAAACCGCCGCCGCGGAAGTAGTCGCGGTTAGCCGGATACCATGTGGTAGCCTGGAGACAAGCGTCTACGTCTTTGTCTGTCATCTCCCAGAAGTGCTTCATCACCGGCTTGCCCTCTGCGTCAGTAGCTGCGCCAGAGCCGTCGAGTGTTGTAGCGCCCGAGTTGATGAGGTGGATGATGCCGCCAGCAGCCATTCCGGTGAGCTCCTTGCCGGTTACGCGCTTCACAGCCTCGGGGCTCCAGTAGGTGCGCACGTCAGAGAAGATCTGTGCTCTGCCCGTGAGCAGGTGGTTGAAGAGCATAGCCACGCCGTTGCCTGCGTCGTTCTCGGTAGCGAGTGTGATAGGCTCGCGCAGACCGTTCCAATCGAACGAGGTGTTCATGAGTGCTTCAGGATAGTCGCCGTTCGGGTAGAAGTCGGTCCACTGGCGCTGGCCCTGGAAACCGCCTGCGATGGCGTTGTGTCCGATAGCCTCCTCCTTATAGCCGAGCTCGGCGAGACGCGGGTTGCCGTGCATGAGGTCCTTCATGATCATCATCATCTTCACGATGAACTCCCAGTCCTGGTCCTTCTGCTCGCGTGTCTTTGCCTTCTCGGGGCGGTTAGCGATGTCCTCGCCCTCGTTGGTCATGCAGTTCTCGCGTGTCCACTCCATAGCCTTCTCAAACTCTACGTGGTCGTAGATGCCTTCTGTCATGCGGCGGATGATCTCGGTGAGGTCGACGCTCTCGTTGCGCATGCCGAGATACTCCTGGAAGAAGTCCGGGTCGACGATAGAACCGGCGATACCCATGCAGGCAGAACCCATAGAGAGGTACGACTTGCCGCGCATTGTAGCCACAGCCTGAGCGGCGCGTGCGAAGCGCAGAATCTTCTCTGCTACGTCAGCCGGGATAGAGTCGTCGGCTAGGTCCTGCACGTCGTGTCCGTAGATGCCGAATGCGGGCAGACCCTTCTGTGCGTGGGCAGCGAGCACTGCAGCCAGATATACTGCGCCCGGGCGCTCTGTGCCGTTGAAGCCCCATACAGCCTTCGGCCAGTGTGGGTTCATGTCCATTGTCTCAGCGCCGTAGCACCAGCATGATGTGACGGTGATGGTAGAGCCGACGCCCTCGCGCTCGAATTTCTCGGCGCAGGCAGCGCTCTCTCCGACGCGTCCTATTGTAGAGTCGGCGATGACACACTCCACTGGTGAGCCGTCACCGTTGCGTAAGTTTTCTGTGATAAGCTTTGCAACCGAACGTGCAAGGTTCATTGTCTTCTCTTCAAGACTCTCGCGTACGCCACCCTGACGACCGTCGATGGTGGGGCGAATACCAATTTTGGGATATTTGTTCATAGATTCGTTTTTTAGTTTTTATATGAATGTTTCTGTTTTTCGTAGATTGTCGTGTGCTTTGCGCACATGAATAGTGCAAATTTACAGCAAAAAAACGAGATGTACAATTATTCCGGTTAAAAGCTTTATGGCACAGATTGGCATATTCTTCCAACAATTGGGCAAAAATGTGAACAAATTAATGGAATTAATGCTATTTAACTATTCAAAACCCACTGTATTTGTTAATTGTTTATACATTTGCGATGCTCTTTTAAATTATCAGGGCGCTTTTCTTCCGCAATGCCTATGGCTAACGCCCATGCGGAGAGGGAGGGCGTCCTATGAAAACACAACGTATAACGGCATGGCTTGTGGGCGTTGCCGTGCATCTAAATTCAAACAATTATGAAGAAATTATTCCTCGTGGCAGCTTTCGTGCTGTCCTCAGTAGCATCGTTCGCACAGCAGGCAGCAGGCACATTCACTCTGCAGCCTAAGGTAGGTCTCAACGTGGCTTCAATGACAGAGCTTGACGGCTCTGACCCGCGCATCGGCTTGGCTGTAGGCGCCGAGGGTCAGTATCAGTTCAGCGACCTCGTAGGTGTTTCGTTCGGCTTGCTCTACTCGCAGCAGGGCGCTACTGGCGAGTTCAACTTCATGGGCATTAACGCCGACCAGACAATGAAGCTCGACTATATCAACGTGCCTATCCTCGCCAACGTATATCTCTACAAGGGTCTCGCCGTTAAGTTCGGTATTCAGCCGGCGTTCAAGGTGAACAGCTCTGTGAAGACAACTGTTAATGGTCATAGCGAGTCGGTAGACCTCGACGGCGTTAAGGGCTTCGACTTCTCTATCCCCGTAGGTCTCTCTTACGAGTTCAGCAACGTAGTGTTCGACGCACGCTACAACTTCGGCTGCACAAAGACTTTCGAGAAGGCTGACTCACGCCACAGCGTGTTCCAGTTCACAGTAGGATACAAGTTCGCGCTCTAAACTGACACTTTAAGGGGGTGCCTCAAGGGGGTGCAGTTGTCTCCGCTCGGCTTTGCTGCTTGCCAGAGCAAGAACTGCACCAACCAAGCAAGAACTGCACCAACAAAGCATGCAGTGCACCAACAAAGCAAGAACTGCACCAACAAAGCATGCAGTGCACCAACAAAGCAAGAACTGCACCAACAAAGCATAATACTAATTGATTCTTACAACGAACACGAATAACTCGAATTTCACGAATACAGGATATCTCCATTCGTGCTATTCGCGCTATTCGTGTTCGTTTTTTTTTATTATAACTAATTCTGCAAGAAAGCGGATTAAGCGGTTTTAATATAATTTCCTCGGTTGTTTCGGCTCCGTAGCGGCGCTATCCTGCCGCCGCAGCAATAAAAAACGCTAATTGATTTATAACAAACACGAATAACCCGAGCAAGGGCGTCGTACCCTTATACGTTAGTATCTCAATCCGATAGTGAGATAGGCGTTGCCGTAATTGTCGATGCCCTTGGTGCGCGAGTCGAGGTATCTGTAGCCAAGCTCCACGATCGGCGAGAACTTTTCAGTTTTGAGGTACCAAGCCAGCGAAGCGTCGTAAGTGTTGCGCTTCCAGTCGGGACTGCCCAGGGTACTCAATGACTTCACACGCACGTCGAGCGCATGCTTGCCCTTCACGCCGTTGAGCAGCTTGAAGCCCAGTCCGCCGCCCATGCTACACCCATTGGAGTAGCTCTTCGCACCGTCGTTCTTGTAAAGCGCGATGTTGTCCTCCGCGGCGATGAAGATATAGGCAAAAGGAAGAAGGTCAACGTGGAGTTTTAACGAGAAGTCGACGGGGGTTATTCTGTGGTGCTTCACTCCGCTTCCTGCCGACAACTCGAAGAAGGTCATCTCCTTGAATGCCTGTGCATGTACAGACGCCGCTGGCAAAGACAGCAAAAACATTATTGCACAAATCAATTTCTCCATAACAATGTGGTTTATAGTTAGCGATTGCTAATTTAACGATTATTATTGAAGCGAGCAAGCGGAAAGTCTGGAATTTTCATAATATCGTATGTAAACGTAACAACAGATCAAGTTCTACTATTTAGTGGAAATCCGTTTAATCAGCTGTTAAATACTATCACAGTCTGCTGTTCTTTTCCGTAGCGGCGGTATCCTGGCTATGCCAACTGAGCTATGGCACGTATAAACAAAAAAAGAGTCACTCCGAAGAATGACTCTTTTAATGTGGTGCCACCAGGAATCGAACCGGGGACACAAGGCCAATTTATAGACAATGTCAGTCCTTTGCTCTACCGCCTGAGCTATGGCACGTATACAAAAAAAAGAGTCACTCCGAAGAATGACTCTTTTAATGTGGTGCCACCAGGAATCGAACCGGGGACACAAGGATTTTCAGTCCTTTGCTCTACCATCTGAGCTATGGCACCATTGTGCTTTTTATTAAGCGAGTGCAAAGGTAGGCATTTTAAATTTACTGTGCAACTTTTTTGCCGCTTTTTATGCAAAATAAGTGCAAATAACCAGCAAAGTCCCCGAAAACCCACAAAAAAAGCCTCCTTCTGAGAGCGTCACACTCAAGAAGGAGGCCACCATAAAGGTCGTTTACCAAAACGCATCTAATAGTTATTTGTTATTCGGGCGCATTTTGCGAGGCTTTCCGTCAGCCTTGTTCATTCCGCCCTTGTTCATTCGTTTCGCAAGGTGCGCCCTTGTGAGGCGTTCCTGCTTGTACACCTGCTCAATCTGAGTCTGCGTGAGGAACTTTGAGTACTCCTTGTAGTACTTCTGTCGGATGCCCAGAATCTTCTCGCTGCGTTCGAAGCGCTGCTTGATGCGCGCCTCGCTGTCCTGCTCGCTCATGCGCTGCTCCTTGGCGTTGGCGGACTTCAGGCGCGGACGCAGCGCCCATATCTCCTGCTGGTAGTTGCAGAAGGTCTTCACGAATTTTTCCGTTATGTCGTCCGTGAATGCCAGCTCGTGAGCAATATGTTTGGCCTGCAGTTCGGCGAGCTGTTCGCGCGAGATGCGCTTCTGTGTCGGGTTGGACTGCGCGAAAGATGCGGCGCAAGCCACGGTCATCATCAATGCAATGACAAATGTTCTGATAAGTTTCTGCATAATCTCTTTTCTTTTAAATGGTTTTACGTTATATTTTTGTGGTGTTTCTATTCGTTGAAGAACACGTCGTCCTGGTACACGCTCAGCATAAACTCCTGGTCGTCGGCACTGAGTCGGCTGAATGCCTCTTCGATGTCGGCGGAGGTGGCAGCGTCCGCCTTGTACAGGTTCATGTTCACAGCGACGAGCAGGGCAGCTGCGGCTGCTGCACCCACGATGGTCTTCGTCAGGACGCGCAGCGTGCGGTGCTTGCGTGCGGGCTGCGTGTAGGCTGTGGCTGTTGCCGGCTTGCGAGCCTCCTTCCAGATGTTCTCTTCGAGCTCGTCGAAGAAGCCATCGGGAGTGGAGTAGGGCATACGCTTGCCTATGTTCTCAAAACTGAAGTCTCTTTTCATAATCATTTCTGTTTTTGGGTCGTTTGTCTGAATGCGTTGTCGTCAGTCGTTCGCGTTCATGTACTTTATTATTCTCTCCTTAGCGATGTGGTAGTTGCTCTTCACGGCAGACGGCGTCGAGCCGATGCTGTCGGCTATCTCCTCATAGCGCAGGTCGTCGTAGTAGCGCAGGCAGAACGCTGACCGCTGCTTTGGCGGCAGCGTCTGTATAGCCCGCTGCAGGCGCACTGCCTCAAGGTCGTTGTAGTCGATGTAGCCGTCAGAGGCAATCCGGTCGGCACCGTTGCCGCTCTCCTCCAGCGATACCGATAGCTCTCTGCGCGAGCCGATCAGTCGGAAAGCCTCGTTGTTGGCTATTCTGAATATCCAGCTGCGCAGCGCCGTGGCATCACGGCATTGGTCGAACGATCGGAATATCTTGATGAATGTCTCCTGCGTTGCGTCCTGTGCGTCGGCGTGTGCAACCACCAGTCGGCGTATGTGCCAGTGGACGGGCTGCTTGTACTTCTGCATCAAGAGGCGGAAACCCGTTTCAGGCTTCTCCCGAACGTAGCGTGCTATTGTCTTGTCTTCTATGTTCATCGTTATTTTCTACTCTCTTATTTCTTCCTTTTCTTAAGTTTCTTACCCTTTCGGGTATATGGTGACCTTTAGTAACGAGCTCGTTTTATTGGCGTTACGTATATATGACCCGCCGGAGAGCTGAAAGTAAAAAACGGAAGCTGTTTTTTTTAGCTGTTTTTAAACGTTTTTCCCGTGTTTCGCAGCTCATAAACACTTTCAAAGCAACTTTTTTCTATATTTAGATAAATTTTTTACGAAAACTTGCACGTATTACGAAAAAAGTGATTACCTTTGCACTCGCTTTTGAGATATATCTCATCCAGCAATCGGGATGTAGCGCAGTTGGTAGCGCACTACGTTCGGGACGTAGGGGTCGCAAGTTCGAATCTTGTCATCCCGACAAAGCGACAATCGTTTTTCGGTTGTCGCTTTTTTTGTACCCGTAATTGTAGTGCAATCTCATCAAAAAACACTAACTTTGCAACCAATCGTAATATACATAGCATTTTTAAGATTATAAATTACACATTATTATATATATGGACATCACCAACACTCTCGCCAAGCTCCGCATCGAGGAGCTTAACGCAATGCAGGAGGCTGCTCTCGCTGCTATTCTCCATACCGACCGCGACGTCGTAGTGCTCGCGCCGACCGGCAGCGGCAAGACGCTCGCCTATCTGCTACCCATAGCCACGCGTCTCGACGCTAAGCTCGACGAGGTGCAGGCGGTAGTCATCGTGCCGAGCCGCGAACTCGCACTGCAGTCGTGCGAGGTGTTTCGCAGCATGGGCACCGGTCTGCGCCCGATAGCGCTCTACGGCGGACGTGCTACGATGGACGAGCACCGCGAGGTGATGCGACTCCGCCCGCAGATAGTGTTTGCTACGCCGGGCCGACTCAACGACCATATCGCAAAGCAAAACTTCGCAGTCGACCACGTACACTGGCTCGTGCTCGACGAGTTCGACAAGTGTCTGCGCATGGGCTTTCGTGCCGAGATGCAGACCGCAGTGGAGAGCCTGCCTAACGTGGAGCGACGCGTGCTGCTCTCGGCTACCGACGCCGAGGAGATGCCGCGCTTCGTGCGCATGGGTAGAACGGAGCGCGTCGACTTCCTCGACCGCGACGAGCAGACGCCCGACCGCATCAGTCTCTTCACGGTGAAGTCGCCAGAGAAGGACAAACTGCAGACGCTGCTGCAGATGCTCCTCGAGTTCGGCGACCAGCAGTCGATCGTGTTCCTCAACTATCGCGACGGAGTGGAGCGTGTGGCGAAGTTCCTCGCTGCGGAAGGTTTTGTGATCAGCGCGCTGCACGGCGGACTCGACCAGCGTCAGCGCGAGGAGGCTGTCTACCGCTTTGCTAACCATTCAGCAAACGTACTCGTTGGTACCGACCTCGCCGCTCGCGGTCTCGATATTCCCGATGTTGCCAACATCATCCATTACAACCTGCCCGTCGGAGCCGACGAGTATGTGCACCGCATCGGCAGAACCGGACGATGGGACGCCACCGGACGCTCGTTCATTATCCTCGGTCCCGAGGAACATCTTCCCGAATACGTGAAGGAGCAGACAGCCGAACATACGCCGCAGCCCAAGAAGGGCACAGCGCCGCAGCCACGCATGGCTACATTATATGTAGGTAAGGGTAAGAAGGATAAGGTGTCGAAGGGCGACATCCTCGGGTTCCTTTGCAAGACCTGTGGACTCGAAGGTGCGCAGATCGGCAAAATCGACGTCTACGAGCGTTACGCATACGTGGCCGTGAGCCGTTCTGTGGCAAAGCAGGTCGTAAAGATGGCGCAAAACACGAAAATAAAGGGCGTGCGCACAAAGGTAGAACTCGCTTTCTAACTTCGCCGCCCGCGAGATTTTTGACCTTATCGCTTGGATTGTTATTCAATTGTATGTAATTTTGTGCGCATAATAGTATAGATATACCGTATGAAGACTAAGAACGACAGAATAGAGATGCTGAAGATGCTCATCTCGAGCAACGAACTTGGCAGTCAGGAGGAAGTGCTCAACGCTCTGGCTCGCGAAGGCTTTAAGGTGACGCAGGCCACGCTCAGCCGCGACTTCAAGCAACTGAAGGTGGCTAAGGCGGCAAGCATGAACGGCAAATACGTATATGTGCTGCCTAACGAGACAATGTACCGCCGTGTGTCATCACCGCGCTCGGCGTCCGAAATGGTGCGCCTGCCTGGGTTTCTCTCCATCAACTTCTCCGGCAACATGGGTGTCATACGCACCCGACCGGGCTATGCCAGCTCCATAGCCTACAACATCGACAACGGACATATCGAGGAAATTCTCGGTACAATAGCCGGTGATGATACTATTTTTATAGTAATTAAGGAGGGGGCAACACAACAGCAGGTCGTAACCAAACTGAGCTACGTAATTCAGGGTCTGACGCTCGAACACTAAAAATTTGGCTTTTAAAGCTAAATTTACACTAAAACCGCCCATTTTGGTTGATTTAAGTCAAATTGAGCCTAAAAAATGAAGTTTTTTTGAAACTTTTTTGTCAAAACACTTGCATGGTAATGATTT
>ERZ780090.694-NODE-694-length-12401-cov-6.63689_pt1 | contig 12401 bp, 8 predicted proteins | sample MGYA00433086_ERZ780090 | MGnify/ENA primary metagenome ERZ780090 (study PRJEB29588, sample SAMEA1972002) | human gut metagenome | biome: human gut; feature: human-associated habitat; material: faeces | place: Denmark | collected 2008/2010 ...
ACAAAGGTAGGAAGGAAAAGAGGGGAAAAAAACACGCACGAGGCCGAATGCTTACGGTGAAACAATAAATTAGAACGGCGGAAAATACAAACTTATCCTGATGAAAAAGAATATGTTTCCGGTTGTGTCAGTTTGCCCATTTAGGGATGCGATACGGTGGCTGGTGCCTGGATGTCATACCCCGGAGGTGCGGCTGAAGGATTTCTCTTCGGACTGAAGCATTTTCAGGTGTAATTCTTCAGCCGGAATGCCCACTGGCAAAGGGTTTGCGGAGAGGCTGAAGCTTTTGAAGGAATTTCCTTTCCTTTTCCTTGTATCACGAATTTGCTAAACACTTCTGGTCTTTCCCGTAATGCGCTGACCCGGACTGCTGTTTTGCACCCTTTCGGGTATATTATACGAAAGAAACTAATAAATTATACCCATTAGGGTGTAATGAACCTGATATGGATTTCTTGATTCTGTTCTTCGGGATTCAAGGTAAAATACTATCTTTGTAACTTGTTGAGACACCAAGTCTTATAGAAAAGTCAGTTTTATGAAAAACGTAGCGCTTATATATTTATTGGCAGGATGCATGTATCTGTTTTCCTGTACATCGGGGAAAAATTATCCTATAGCCATGAAACAGGCTATGAGTTGCATGGATGCCCGTCCCGACAGTGCTTTGGCTTTGCTGGAGACATTGGCAGATAGTATAACCGATGCCCCTCAGGAAACACAAATGTATTATCGTCTGCTTACTATAAAAGCGGAGGACAAACTTTATATGCCGCATACCACGGATTCCGTTATTCTTTCCATTGTTGATTATTATCAGGAAAAGGGTGATAAGGAACGCTTGTTCGAATCTTATTATTATTTGGGAGGAACGTATCGTGACCTGAACGACATTCCGAGGGCATTGAAGGCGTACCATCAGGCTGTAGAGGTTGGTGAGGACACGGAGCAAACGCTTTTGCAGGGAATGACTTACGGGCAGATGGGAATCTTGTTTGCTTATCAGGAACTTTATGATGAGTCCCGAAGCATGATGCGGAAAGCATTGTATTGCTATAGGGAGTTGGGAGACTCTGTGAAATGTGCCAATTCGTTGCGTAATTTGGCTCGTACGTATGACGGGAAAAATGAAAACGATAGTGCCCTTTATTATTATAAAGAGGCTTACCGGATGGCGCGAAAGCTTCGAAAAGATAAATTGGCTGATGGCATAGCCGGGGAAATGGGATGCTTTTACTATGATGAAGGGCAAATGGGGTTGGCAAAACAGACTTTATTGAAAGTATTGCCTGCGGAAAGGAAAGCGGCTAATGTATTGTTGTGCCTAGGAAGTATATATAAAGATGAAGGCCAAGTGGATTCCGCTCGTTATTATTGGGGAGAGGTGTTGAAATATGGCAATATTCATAAACAGTGCTATGCAAATCTTTGCTTGGCGGAACTGGAACAGACGCAGGGAAATGAGGTGCTGTCATTAGCTTATGACAAGCAATATAGAATATTACACGATTCTATAAATGCTATAACTCGAACTGATGCGGTAGAGAAACTGCACCTGTCTTATAGCTTTCAGCACGAAGAACAGAAGAACCATCAGCTGGATTTGAAGAATGAAAGCTATTTAAGGGGAATCTATCTGCTTCTATTTATTCTGCTGTTTATCATATCCTTGGGTGTTATTGCCATTCAGCGTATCCGTATCAAGAAGCAGAAAGCCATTGAGCAGGAAAAGCGTTTGCGGTTGATACAGGAAGAACAATATAAGCATAGCTTGGCCTATATGCGCGAGAATGAGCGGAAGTTGGAGGAAGTGGAAAGGCAATTGGTGGAAGCGGCTAAACAGAATGACACGCTCCGGCAGGAGCTGTTACTCTCTCAGCGGCAGGTGTTGGAAACTTCCGGGCATCAAAGTGCCGCTTTGCTTTCCAACCGGGAGTTACTGGAAAATGCTTTCCGTCGGTCTGATATTTATGCTTTCTTTCATCAAGCAGATCAGGGGGGACTGAAAGTGCAGGAAGAGGATTGGGATGCGCTTCGCACGGCTATTGATATTGCCTATCCTCAATTCACCGGCCGCCTGTATGAACTTTGTCCCAAACTGTCGCAAAGGGAACTCTATATCTGCTACCTCATCAAGTTGTCTTTAAACTGTATGAGCATGACTCGCATCTTGATATGTACTCCTTCTGCCATTACCCAAGCCCGTAAACGGCTTTATAAAAAGATGTCGGGACGAGATGGTACAGGAGAGGATCTGGATAAGTTAATTGTTGATTTATAGCTGTTTAGTGAGTGTTCCATATCTGTCAAATATCTGTCAAATCATTTTTTGAACCTCTTTGAATCTTTTTATCTAGCTTTGCATCATCAAATTTAAATGATAATGCAATGATGAAAGCGAAAAGATTAATAGTGATTTTATGCTGCCTTGTACAGGTCTTGTTTGGCACAGTGGCTTATGCTGAAAAGATACCAGTAAATAAGAATTGGGGAGAAGTAGATGGTGAACGTTCTTTGTCTTCATCTCCTATTTTGATGAAAGAAGGAAATATGCTTCTAATCCAATCGGACAAAGTTTTAGAGAACTTGTTTATTGCCATTACAAGTGAAGATGGACGGCAAGTGTATTTGGAATTGTCTAATGTAACAGTTGACACAGCATACGTTATCCCCATTGACTTGCTTCCGGCAGGCAATTACTGCATCACTGTGATGCAGGGTGCTAATTATGTGATAGGATATTTTCACGTGGGTTAAAAGGTAGGTTATGTATCGTATTCTTCTCTATATAATATCAGTAACCGCGCTATTCCTTTGCAGTTGCAAGATGCAGACTGCGGAAACGGGAGTGGAGGAAGCACTGTCAAAAGCCGGGGATAACAGGAAAGAGCTTTTCCAAGTGATTCGGCATTATCAGGATAGTGGTGACTCGTTGAAGTTGAAAGCGGCTCTGTTCTTGATAGAAAATATGGCAGATAAATACTACCTGACCGGCAATCTGATTGATGAATTTTATACTTTTATTGATTCTGTGTATCAAATAAAGCAGCCGGAATATGATATACCTACTATTTACGGTGCATTCAGAAGTAAGGCAAAATATTTGAAGGAGAAGCCACAAGTAAATTTAGACGTACAGACTTTGTCCGCTGATTATTTGATTCAGAATATTGAGGAAGCTTTTGCCGTATGGGAACGTCCGTGGAACAAGCATCTTACCTTTGATGAGTTTTGTGAATGGGTTTTACCTTATCGTGTAGGTACGGAGATACCTGAATCATGGAGAAAACTGTACCGGGAACGTTTTGAGCCTTTGTTGCAGTCGGATACTATTCAAACCGCCAGGCAAGCTTGTGAGATTATCAATAATGAGTTGATAAAACTTCCTATTCATATTGCTTTAGATGGTGTATTGCCCATAAGTTTGCGCCCCAAAACTTTGCTGAATATGAAGTTCGGTGTATGTGGCGATTATGCGGAATTAGCACTTTATGCTATGCGGGCAGTTGGTATTCCGGTGGCAATAGAGAGCGTCTCTCATTGGGGAAGAGGTAATGGAGGGCACGTGTTCAATGTTGTCTGTGATAATGATAGAACATGGCATGATTTTTCGGGAGCAGAACAGAATCCGGACGAGCATTTGGTACGTTTCCGTCATGAAATGCCAAAAGTGTATAGAGAGACTTTTGGCAAACAAAAAGGTTCATTGGCTATGATTCATGGTAATGAGGATATCCCTTCCAATTTCCGGAATCCTTATCAGCAAGACGCTACGGGAGAATATCCTTTTATAGAAGCTAAGGATGTAGAACTTACCTTGCAGATTCCTCGCAATAAATCATTTGCCTATTTATGTGTATTCAATCCGCAAGGTTGGTTTCCCGTGGCATGGACACAAGTAGAGAATGGACATGCTGTATTCAAGAATATGGGACCTAACATAGTCTACCATGCAGCTTTTTTTGACAAGGGGAAAATTCAGCCGACTGGACATCCATTTTTACTGGATACATTAGGGTGTATTACTTCTTTTACCTCTCAGTGCGAAAAGATTTCTTTAGCTTTAGAGCGGAAAAATCCCAAAGCCGGAAATTTAGCCAATCTTCCTCCGCTTATGATAGGAAGTCGATTTCAAGGCGCGGATAATGCGGAATTTAAAAATGCCGTTACTTTCCATACTATAATGGAAGAACCGGATTTCAAGTATGTCACAGTGTCGACGAACAATAGTCATCCAGTGAAATATGTACGCTATCAGTCTTCCGACCAAACATGGGGAAACATGAGTGAAGTGGAATTTTATGCCAAAGGCTCTGATACGCCACTTAAAGGGAAGGTAATAGGAAAGTATATACCCAGTATGTATTATCCACGGAACGGAGCAGCCAATTTGTTTGACGGTGACCCGTTGACTTTCTTTCACAGCAATGATAGCTTGAGTTGGGGAGGACTGGAGTTGGAACAGCCTACGGTCATTTCCCGAATCCGATATATTATTCGCAATGATGACAACGGTATTCGTAAAGGACATAAATACGAATTGTTTTATATGAATAACGGACAATGGACGTCACTGGGTAAACAGATAGCAACCAAAGATGATGAGATAATTTATAATGATGTTCCGAAAGGGGCTTTGTATTGGTTGCGTGACTATACGAAAGGGCATGAAGAGAGAATATTTGAAGTTAAAAATAAAGTTGTAATTTGGCATTAATATGGAAAAGTTAAGAGTTTCATCATACGTCATTCCTATAAAATTGGAAGATGAAATAAATAAATACATGCTTATGCATGGATATACAGGGGCTATTGATATTGTTGGGGAGGAGGTTGTGGCAAAATTATTGCATCATCAAGGACAGTTTATAGAGCTTACCTCTTTTGATGAAGAAATTGGAGAATATTTGATTAAAAGAGGGTATTTAACAACAAAATCAGAAAATGAGGAGTATGAATACGTGAAACGGTTGGCCTCTGCTTTGCATAAGAAGAAAAAGATAGTCAATAGTTCCTTTACTTTCGTTGTTACGTATAATTGTAACTTTAAATGTCCTTATTGCTTTGAGAAAGAAGCTATCCAAAATATACATAAGACTATAACTTTCACGAAAGAAATGGTAGATAAAGCCTATCTGTTAATTCAAGAAATTCAGCCTGACAATGAATTACGTCCGGGAATTATTACTTTATTTGGTGGCGAGCCTTTATTAAAAGAGAATAAAGAAATTGTTCGATATATAATAGAGCAAGGGAGAGTACTAGGTTTTCGTTTTGATGCTGTTACGAATGGATATGATTTGGATGCATACGAAGATTTATTGTCATCTGAAAATTTCAATCATTTACTGATTACTGTTGATGGAACTGAAGAAAGGCATAATTCTACTAGAATACACAAAAATCATTCTTCAACATTTGATGCCGTAATTAAAAATATAGGTATAGCTCTAAATGGTGGAGTAGGTGTAACAGTACGTGTGAATACTGATAAAAGCAACATTCAAGAACTTAATGATTTAAAATCGCTATTCGATTCTTTACATTATACAGATAATTCAAACTTTTTTATGGATTCTGCAATGTTGAGGAATTATGATGAAAAATTAACGAATGAACAGAAAAAACATTTTTTTACTACAAGAGAATTTGTTGAAGAACATAAAAAACTGAAGTTTAAATATGGTTGCAATAGCTTCGGTGTCTTTTCGAATATATTCCATGCTATAATTAAGCAAAAACCGCTTCAATACCGTTCGACTTTTTGTGGCGCCCAAGCAGGGGGGTATGTTTTTGATCCATTGGGGAAAATATATACATGTTGGGAAGCGGTAGGAAAAAAAGAATTTGAAGTAGGTGATTATTTGCACCTTCCTGTTACGTGGAATTATGAAACTCTTAATTTATGGCAAAATCATAATATTACTTCTGTGCAATCATGTAGTATCTGTAAATATGCATTGTTGTGTGGGGGTGGTTGCTTAGCTGTTAATTGGGATAAACATAAATGTAATAATATGCCAGAATTAATAGAATATGCTGCTAATACAGCATTTAATAATTATAAATTTAAAGAGTATGAAAACAGAAACATCTAAAGATGAAAAGGTAATGCAACTGAATGAAACATTACCAGAATTCTATCTAGAAAATCTAGAAGAAAGACTAGAAACAGATCCTTTAACCGTTGGAAGTTTGTTTAGAACAGAACTTACTAGTGAAGGATGTATTGGCGATAGTTATTGTGGCACTGATGGAAATTGCAGTGATAAACATTCATGTTCTTGGAACTGGTAATGATAAGCCACAAGTAAATTGCCTTTTTAATAGAGTTGTGCCGGAAATAAGTCCGGTACAATTCTTTTGTGTTAAAAACAATAGTGGGAAGAAATTAATTGTAACCTTTATAATCTAACTTTCGTCTAATCTGTATTATAAATAACTAACCTCAAAAAAATATGTTACGATTTATCAGCGTCTTTTTAATATGTATGATTACCAATTGCATACATGCGCAAACTATTAGAATTCAAGGACGGATTCTTGATGAACATAATGAATTGATATCCTCAGCAGCGATTCAATGTTATGGTGAGAATAAAAGTTTTTTGGGAGGAACTATAAGTGGAACAGACGGAAAATTTATTATCAAACAAGCTGTAAGTAATCAACAGTGCAAGTTGTTGATAACTTATATAGGATATCAAAGTTATGAAATGAACCTACAGCTGGCTGATGATGTAAACGTAGGTGATATTATATTGAAATCGGCTTCTCAGCTATTGGATGAGGTAGCTGTTACTGCAAACCAAGCAGTGAGGAAAGATAATAAATTAATGGTTTTTCCATCAAAAAGTCAAAAACATCATGCTTATGACGGCTATTCGGCCTTATCTGTCCTGATGATTCCAAATCTGAATGTAGACCCTTTCAATAAGACTGTCAGTACGCGGCAAGGAAATACCTTATTGTGTATCAACGGACGAGAAGCGAGTATGGATGAAATTAAAACATTGGATCCTAAAGATATTCTCCGGGTTGATTTTTATGAAAGTCATCATCCTGAACATCCTGCTGCTACATCGGTAATAGATTATATTTTAACAGTGCACAACTATGGAGCTACAATAGTGGGTAATCTTAACCAACGTTTAAACTACGTGAAAGGTAATGGCGGTGTCAGTGCCAAAGTGTATCATAAAAAATCAGAGTTCTCATTTTATGTGAATGGAAATTATGACCATTATACTCCTGACAGAGGAGAAGAAACTGACATACGGTTTGGCTTTCCTGATGAAGTGGTCGTGAGAACTACCCGAACACTTCCTTCGCCAATTCATGGAAATACATTCAATACTACGTTGTCTTATCTGTTTCAAGACGCTAATAACCAACTGGCTATTAGTGCTAAACTGGAAAAAGGGAATAGTAAAAATAATCATAAAAAGACAGAACTGTATAGCAACCATTCTGTAGATGAATCTGTAACAGAAAAGACACGCTCGGAAGATGCTCTGTCTGCTTTTCAAATAAGTTATAACAGGAGGATGAAACACATGCAAATCCTTCGGGTTAAACTTTTTGGCAGTTATAATAAAAATGCATACAATAGATTTTATCAGAGCCTTAATGTGTCATCAGCTAATTCTTTTTTGTCGGATACACGTGAACACTTCTATTATCTTAATCCTACATTGCTTTATGTAAAGACCATTAAACAACATAGCGTATTTCTTGATATAAACTATAGCCGTAAACAAACAGACAATACATACTATTACCAAGACCAAGCAACAAAAAGCAAGCTAAAGGACGAGCAAACTAATATCATGGCCGGGTATAATGTCCGTATTAAGAAAGTAGCTTCTATTACTTTGCAATGGGCGGATAAGTTGGTGACTATTGATAACGGAGAGAATTCGTTATTCAAACATTATTTTGCACCTTCTACTTTTTTAAATTTGTATTTACCCAAGCAAAATACAGTTAATATCCAGTTCGGTTCAGGAATTTTTGATCCCGAAATGCGTTATCAAAATAATACGGAACAAATAATAGACCGTTATCAAATACTCAAAGGCAATCCGAATTTGAAGACCAGTTATTCTTGGGACGCTTCTTTGACTTATACCAAAGGCTTTCAATGGGGGGCGTTATCTTATTTCTTTAAATATCGCCAAGATGGAAAGAGAATATACGAACAGGTGGATTATGATCCTGAACGAGAATTGTTTGTTCATAATTATTTGAATGGAGGAAATCATATTCAAATAATCTCTGATGTGGAAGCCCAATTTAAGTTGATTCCGGATAAATTGAAATGGATGGTTACAGCAGAATACGGTTGTGATACAGAGTATGATTGGAGAAAGATAAGAAAAGAAAACTTTATAGTTCAGACTAAATTCCTTTTTACTCATAAAAATATGATGGCATCTGCGGAGCTTACTACTCCCGTTTCTTACGTGGCAAGGGGGAGTGTGTTTACTGTACCTGTTTCATTAAAGATCAATGCCGGTTATACTTTGAACTGCTGGCATTTTGAAGCCGGTACACAAAATCCTTTCAGTTGTGCTATAAAAAGTGAATACTATAATGATAGATATAGCAAAGTTACTTGTAATTACCAACCGGGTGTTTTAAATCATATTTTTTACATTAATATCAATTATAGATTTAATATGGGGAAAAAGCACCAGTTTAAAGAAGTGGAGATGGAAAACGGAAAACATTCAGGTATTTTAAAAGTAAATGATTCACTCAATGGAAAATAAATACCAACAGATAAGCGTTCAGAAGTTGGCTACATCAACAGTTGATAACCGATATTTATTACAATGTAATGGACTGTATTATGAAACTAGCTATTCTGTTGCAGAGCTAGTGTTAATGCTACAGAAGTACAGTGAGGAAAAAGAATGTATATCTTCCTTTGTGAGACAAAAGAAGGGGAGATATACAACGGAACAAATCGAGAATGTTATAGAACAATATATACATCCCATATTAATAAAGAATAGAGGAGAAAAGAAAAACAAGACATTCCTTTATGAAAGAGAGCTATTCCCAATCTCTCTTATCGATAAATTTTCTGATGCTTTTCGTTTATTATTCAAAAAGCAATACATGATAACTGTTATGTTAATAGGATTTTTGGTGGATATCTTTTTCATGATTACTACAGAAAATTTGTTGCAATTCAGCAGTCACGTAAATGTTTATAGTATACTGGGATTATTGGTGTTTATGTTGGGATCTTCTCTTTTTCATGAGTTAGGCCATGCTTCTGCCTGCAAATATTATGGCATCAAGCATGGAGGGATTGGTTTCGGACTGTATCTGAACATTCCTGTACTTTATACGGATGTTACCGAAGTATGGCAATTAAAACGTAGCCAGCGCTGTGTGGTTAATCTGGCAGGCGTGTACTTCCAAAGTTATTGTCTGTTGGGGTTGTTGGTGGCATTCTTCTTGACGTACAATGATATTCTGAGGTATCTGATACTGACTATGAATTTCGGATTCCTGATGACACTTAATCCTTTTTTCAAATTTGATGGCTACTGGATAGCTTCCGATTTGTTGGGTGTGCCAAACCTGAGAAAACGCTCTAAAGAGTTGGTGGGGTATCTGCTCAGGCGGATACGCAAGCAGCCGGTGAAGACTACTCCCTATCTGTTGCAGATAAACGGTGTGGAGAAATATTGCCTGCTGGTCTATTCCATATTGGTTAATCTGTTTATGGGGTACTACTTTTTTTATATCATACCACGTTTTCTCTACCGCTTTGTCCTGTCGTTTCCGGATGAAATGGAACAGCTCATATTGTATCTTTCCAATAATGTAACTCCGCCGTTTGCTCTGTTGCGCAACATCGGGATGCAGATGCTGTTTCTGGCATTGATAGGGGTTATGGCTGTTAACTTGATCCGTCCATTGTTAAAGTATGCCAAACGAAAATAAGTTGATTGTGCGCAGCAATATCATTGTTCTTGTGATTGTTGCAGTGATAGGTATGATGTTGTTTTTTGTGAATGACCCTTACGGATTGAAGCTTATATTGCTTTTAGCGTGTATTATTTGGGCGAAGCCTTTTACTTTTCTGAACAGAACTGGAATAGATAGGATTGTATTTCTGCTGTGGGTATATGATATAATACTTTGTTTTATTTCGATTAATACTTTTGCTTCTGTCCGTGTTGTTCGAAATTCCACTACTCTCTATTTTGCGTACCTATTGTTGAGGCAAGTAATGGAATATCCTAAGAGTGTGCGTCTTCTAAAGCAGAGTATTTGTATAGTCATGGGGGTGGCACTCCTGCTGTCCCTGCTGTCTTTCTTCATTTTCCGTCGTTCTGTTTTGGATGCTGGATTTGAGGACACTTATTCTTTCCGCTTTCTTTTTCTGCCTTTGGGGCATAATACGAATGAATGGACTACTGTGTTGCTTGGTTTTGCCGGATTGTCATTGGTGTTTCATCGGTCGGGTAATACTGGCGTCAGGTGGCTGACTTACGTCCTGCTGACCTTGTCATGGGGCGCTACATGGCTTTCCTTTTCACGGGGGGCTTTTATGGCTTCTGGCATTCTTATTCTTTTACTATTGGGTGTTCTTCAGCCGATAAAAGAGAAATTGAAGTTGTTGGTTGTCGTACTGTTGAGTGTAGGTACGGTCAGCTTGTTTTGTTCCAAAGAGGTGATGACTACACTGAGCATGAACAAGACGGCCTCTCAGCGTCAAAGTACGCAGGGACGTATGAATGCCACATGTTCGGCTTTGAATGTCTTTCCGCTGCATCTTTGGTTTGGAGCAGGAACGGGGAATTATACACTGGCTATGGACAAGGAGTTGAATCAGGATACAACACAGGCTTATACAACTTTTGCTCCTAACTGGGTGGTGCAGATGCTGATAGAGAAAGGAGTTATTGGATTAGGGTTGTCCGTTTGGCTGTTGGCTTGTATAGTCGTACAATTATGGAAAGCCCGAAGAAACAAGGTATGTGTCATAGCCGGATGTGTTTTGTGGACTCTTGCCCTGAAAGAAATGACACTGAGCACTTTGTTGTCTGCCCCTATAAGTGTTCTGCTGGCTTGTGTACTGTTAGTTTATATTCAACAGGGGGATGAACTGTCGCTACGGTGGGAAGATGCTTCAGGGAAAAACAGAATAAACTATGCCGCCATGGTGGTTTGTTGTCTGTGCTCTGCCGCTAGTGAGTGCTTTATAATTCGGCATTTAGTCAATACGGAAAAGAATGAGAAAGCGGTTCTCTGTCTGCAAAAAGGAGAATATGAGGAGGCTGGCCGCCTGTTGGAAGAGGCAGGTAAGACGGTTCCCGGTCTTATTAATGAGGGAATTATGTATATGAACCGTTTCAAGGACACTTCACGGGAAGAATATCTGCAGCAGGCCGGAGAACTCTTGTCCGAAGCACAAAGGAGACAGCCGGAAGATGTACATATCGGTTATTTGCTGGCAGAACTGGACTTGCTGGGAGGAAAAGATAAACTGGCTCTTGCAGCTTTGCAGGAACTTGCTGGATGCTATCCTCGGAATGTGCTTTACAGATATAAATTATACAGACTGCTTTACAGCCAAGGGCAGCAGGTAGAAGCGAAAGAACATTTGAAAGAGGCTGTTTTACTGTCGCCACGCATACTTGGAATGGAAGATGTCCGGATGTTAGAAAAAACAGATTCCTGTTTTTATCATTCTCTTGCCGGAGAATTATTGTTGCATCATCCACAGGATACGGATATGCCTTCCGATTTCGCGAGATACGGTTTTATAGTCTACTTCTTGGGAAGAACGGATGAGGCTGAATATTGGTTGTCTCAGGCAGTGGCAGAGGTACCCAATCTTTCTATTCCTTGGTGTCTGCTGGGGAAAATTAGAAGAGAGAGAGGGGAAAACGAAGAGGCTGAAAGATATTTTAGAAAGTATAAACTCTTGACATTCGGCGCTTTCTCCGGTTCAAAAGAACTGACTGACAAGGCTTTGAAGTTGACATTTCTTCAAGAAAAGGACTTGTTTCAAAGCTATGGTATGAAGTTTCGTGAGTGGTATGGCTGCCCATTGATAACCCTCCAATGAACCTATTTCCCTACCTTTTAGTTATTTTAATTAAAACGTGTGCAGTCTTTCAACATCTATTTCGTTTCTTTGTTAAAAGGATACTGAGTATGAACTAAAAGATTGCAACTATGAAAATTCGGTATTATTCGTTGATCGTGTTGCTGGTAATGAGCGTATTGGCTCCTATGCAGGCACAAACATACGATAAAATGTGGAAAGAACTGGAAGTATTGGAACGAAAGGATCTGCCCCAATCGGTTATTTCCAAAGCAATGAAAATCTACGATAAAGCAAAAGCGGAACAGAATGTACCGCAAATGAT